>Ga0265293_10002122_pt1 | contig 41055 bp, 26 predicted proteins | sample Munlanlewell138R_FD_192505 | JGI IMG/M metagenome (GOLD analysis project Ga0265293, IMG submission 192505) | Leachate microbial communities from a municipal landfill in Southern Ontario, Canada - Leachate well 138R | ecosystem: Engineered > Solid waste > Landfill > Unclassified | place: Canada...
AAACAGAAAATATGATTACATAGATGATTAAAAAAAGAAAGAAAACTTAAATTAATAGATGATTTTCTCTCTAAATAACCACACAAAATCTTTAATTATACCAAAAATTTCATAGTCTTTTGGTGTCAATCATCATTCTGGTCAAACAATTCATATAATATCTGTTTGCAAATTATCTGAAGATTCTGTTTTTTGTTTTTCTATATCAAAAACTATAATTTTCTTGTTTTGAATTATCGAAGAAAGCTCTTTTACAAACTCTATTTTTGGAAGATTCCATCATCGAGATTGTTCTACAGCTTCTTTACTAATTTTTTGCAATCTTTCTCATTTTTTCTTGTTCCAGTCTCTCAATACAGATCTCTCACTGGCTCGAAAATATATTTCATTTATTCCAATTTCAGAAAGTTTTTGAACAATCAGCTCAGCTTTTGTCCATCTATTTGGCATAGCAACAATCATTCATAAGTTTTTATTGTCTAAAGAATTTTCGACTTGTAAAATAGTTTTCAAAATTTTTCAGCTAAGAGAAATGTTGTCCCAACTAGAAATCTCTAAATGATATCTTGTGTTTTCTTTTTGCACAAAAATTTTATCTCATATTTTCATTCTAAGTACTTTTCTAACTTGCTCCAAAAGCTCCAAATCAGAAACTATTAAAAAATCTCATTTTTTTTCAAATTCTGTAATAAACAATTGCATAATATCTTTTTAGAATTTAAACGCTAATAGACCCCGGGGTCTGTTACCATTTAAACAATATTTTTTTCAAAACTAAAATCCACTAAAATTTGAAATTGATTTTGAAATAAGTATAAAAGCTCTAGTTTTAACAGTAAACATTATTCCAAATGGCAAAAGCACTTATAGTAATAGCAAACAACTGATTCCAGGACTATGAATTTGGAGTCCCTTTTGATCTACTAACAAATGCTTGAGTAAATGTCAGCATATGAGCATGAAAAATCTGAGAATGTATTTGAGTTTTTGGTTCCAAAACTATCGCTGATATAGCTTTGGAAAAAGTACAATGAGCCAATTATGATATGGTTTTATTTATAGGATGAGGAGGAGCTTATTCCCAATATTTTTGAAATAAAGAGTATCTCAGAATCGCAAAAGAAGCAAAAAAAATATGAGCTATCTGTATTACACCCATGATACTAAGCGCCTCCGGGGTATTTAACGGGAAAACAGTCACTTCACGAGATCAAAATTGAGTTCAAAAGAAATTTATTCAAAATAATTGAGGATTTTGGGTAGATAAAAATGTAGTGGTTTCGGGGAACATTATCACAGCCAACGGCCCAGATTCAGCAAAAGAATTTGCTGAAAAATGTTTGGAACTAATCAGAAAAGATTAGAAATAAAAAATTAAAGCTTAAAAAATAAAGTGCTTTTTATTATTCTGAGCTAGCCCCCTTCGAGCGAAGTGAAGCCCCGATCTATCGGGGAACAAGGGGGGTTGGGGGGATCGTTTGCAGATCCTTTGTCATTCTGAGCAGCCCCCCTTCGAACGAAGTGAAGCCCCGATCTATCGGGGAACAAGGGGGGTTGGGGGGATCGTGTGCAGATCCTCCGTCATTCTGAGCGTAGCGAAGAATCCATTGGCACACAGCCTTGTCATTCCGAAATGTTCTAAATGTGAGGAATCTTTTTTTAGATCTATCGCAACAATAACGACTCGAGATGACAAATCCGCAACAATATTCACTCGAGATGACAATCCGCCAAATAAGCTTTCAAAGATGATCTAGCAAACATAAAAACACAGAACAAAAAAACCCACTCTCATGGAGCGGGCCTTTTTTTAATAAAAAGATATTTCTATTTTTCTCAATCTGCTATTCTTTGTAGCATAATAAAAATATATCATCTAATCTCATCCATTGTAGGATTAGTGTTTTTAATATATCATCTTTCATGCATTTCTTTCATATGATTAGCAAAATAATTTCAAGAAGTGTTGTCTTGAGTCCATCCATACATCCTAGAAATAACTGTCACCACTTCTGCTCTAGTTATTTTATTATTCGGTTGGAAAGTATCTCACATATTTTGTCACATCAATCCCATCCCACAAGCAAGTTTTGAAAAATTACCAAGATCTCCAATACCATCAGTATCTGAGAAAGAACATTCTTCAAGTTTTGTTTGATCTATCTCTTTTTCCAATATTTTGATAGCATAAGTAGCGATCATCTTCGCAAATTCTCATCTAGTCAAAGGATCTGAAATTCTAGCTTTTTCTACGGTATTCATAGTTGTTATCCCATTTTTTAGAGCAAACAAATATGCATCATTTTGTTCTTTATCATAAGGAGAATCTTTAATCGCTTCTTGTAGCTGTTCTGCTGTAAAAGTAGATTCAGATTCAGTTTCTGTATTTTCTGTATTTTCTGTTTCTTCAGTTTTATCCTCTTTATTGTCGTTGTTTGTAGAAGAAGATGAACCTCCTCCCCCAGATGTTCTTTCTTTGATCAAATACTTAAATGTATTTTCATCTTGTACATTATGCATTGATCAATATTTTTTATTTTCAGATGTAATAGTATGATAAAAAGTAATAGTTTTTTTATTATTTTCTGCATCAAATTGATCTATAAGCACTTTAGGAAGAGTAAGTTCCCATTTTTGATTATCACCTTCTTTAGTATATGTAGCAGTTATTCAAATTGCCTTTAGCACAAGTCATAATTGTAGACATTCAATATCACACTCTTCATAAAATGGTTCTTCTTCATTTGGAAATAAATGCCATTCGATAAGTTCCATTGAATCTAAAGATTCATTTTTACCACCACTTAATAACCATCAAGTAAGAGTATTTAATAATTCTGAATTTAATTTTTCCTCAAGAACATCTTCGAAGTTAAATCTGTTATCTCAATCATAACTATGATCAAACTCAATTCTATCAATATTTTTTCACTCTATTGTAATTTTAACATTACCATCTCTATCTCTTGTTATTTCTTTTGTATCAAAATCAGCTCATCATTGAATTTTTAAATTAAGATCTCCCCATGCTCACTCAAAAGGAATATATCAAACATTTATAGTATGAGAACCACTTACAATTTCACTATTATTATCTCTCAAATTTACTACTGAAAAATCTAGTTTATATTCTCACTCTTTATCAGCAAATACATATGCTTTTAAATCAGTACTTTCATTTGCATAAAGATTAAATCAAGAATTTAGTGATCCCCATCACTGAGTAACAAGATCGTACCATTTATCATTAACTACAGAATAGAGAAATACTTGTAACTTTTCATCACTTAAAGAGTTTCAATTCTTAGTTACTGATACATTATTCAATTTAGCAGCAGTGTATCATACATCTCAATTTGAATCACTTGCTTTTAAAGAAAGTTCTACTAAATGATCTGACATATCAACAGTACTACTGTCTCAAAAAATAGCAGTTTTTAATGCATTTATTGAATTTTCATTTGGTTGATTTAGATTTCAACCACTTCATAATACTGAATTATTAGTTAAAATACCTTTAGCAGGAGGAAGATCAGTTTCTGAATTTGTTAAATCAAATTTGTAGCTAGATCTTTTGATTGTGAAGCTTTCTTCACCATAAGCTTCAGCTGAAGTATTCTGAGCATCTACAAGCTTTAAACTAAATTCAAGACCATTTTTTGACCAGTCAGTAACTTTTACATATACTGATCAAGTCATATCTCATGTAATTGCACTTAATGGATGTCATTTCATACCATAAATTACAGGATCTGTAGTTTCATGATTTGCTGATTTCCAAGTAATATTTTTTCAATCTTCAGTATATGGATACCATACTTCTACTCACTCTGGAATAGTCATAATGGTATTTACAGTAATGCCATCTTCATTGTTATAATTATAAACTTCATCATCAAAAGTTGTTTTGATAGTTACTTCGTAGTCTACATCTGAATCAACTCAGCTAGGAAGAGCTATGGGATCAAATGGATTAGTTACATGTTTAACAGATTCAATTGTCCAATTTGGAGTAATTGTTGGCTCTGATGAGCCAGAATTAGCCCTAACTTGCTCAACATTGATCATTGGCGAAAACATCTGTAACAACAAAACAGAAGCCATCAGCCAAGTAAAAATTTTTTTCATGATTGTGTAAATATAATATAAAAATTTTTAAGGATTAAAAAAAATACCTTATTATTTTTAATATAACAATCCCCCCCTTGTCAAGAGATTTTTTGCTTTAGTTTTAGCAACCAAGACCTAGGATATCAGCATTCCAACAAAAAAAACTATTCTCAATTTGAAATAGATACATAATCTTGTGCTAATAATATGACCAAACACTGTCATTCTGAGCGGAGCGAAGAATCCATTTACTGTCATTTCGAAGTGCTCTATCTTGCGAGAAATCTTCCTGAATCCCCCCTTCCCCCCTTAATAAGGGGGGCTTTCAAACAACCCACTTTCTGTTAATGGATATTTCACCTTACAGGCTCAGTATGACCCCAGTGTTATCTCATTCAAACAAACGAACACAAACAAAAAAGTTAAAACCATAAACTTCTTGATAAACTTTCCAAGTTTTTTATAAGTACATTAATTTACAATAATATTCCTATTTTTGATGTTGAATAAAAACTTTAGATATCTTGCATTGGATTTTGAAACCACAGGCTTGGATCCAAAAAAAGACGAAGCAATCCAAATAGGATTAGCAGAAATTGATATAAATTGAAAAATAATAAAAGAATTTAAATCTTTTTTAAAACCACAAAAAGATATCAAAGAACTCAAAGATTTAGTTGCTTATATCACTTGAATATCTTTAGACGATTTACAGAAAGCTCCTAGTATTTTTGATTTACAAAAAGAAATTTTTGATTTTTTTGGCGAAAATGTGATCTTGATATGACACAACATCCAATTTGATATAGATTTTATCAAAAAGTATTTCCCAGATATACAATACTATGATCAAATAGATAGCATGTATTTATCTCAAAATTTTGTCCACTTTGCTCCTAGCTATGCTTTGGATGTACTAGTGGAATACCTATTTACAAAAAAAGAATTCAAAACAATTTTTCAAGATATACACAAAGTTCCTGACTTCAATTCTCAAAATGCTCATGATGCACTATTTGATTCCAAAAACTCACTATGCTTATTTGTTTATATAATACAAGATATCTTATTTTTGATAAAAACTTACCCCATTTTGTCTAATTTTGTCCAAAAAAATCTATGATTATATCACAAAATATTAAATTACAAAGCAGACCGGGCTGACAAAAAAAACTGAAAATTGGAACTACCAAATCTAGAAAAACAATTCCCAGCTGATATTTCTTTGAAATCTAAAAACAAAATAAATTTGAGAGACTTCAAACACAAAAAAAAATATTTCATATGAAATGTCGACATCAATACAATAATTGCTACTATTGTGTGATCAAATAAGGATGTGATTTTATCTTTTGCCAGTGTAGCAAAACTCAATATTGTAAAAAATATTTTAAATGATATGTGAATGAAAAATATAGGTTTTGTGAGGGGGAATTTAATTATCAACAAAGCTAGATTCAAAACATTTTTGAATAAAGAAAACTTTTCTGATAATGAGCTTTTGTTTATTTTCAAATACATGTCTCATCTTAGACACAAGATGTCTATATTGGATTTAAACACAAAATTTGATTTCAAAATAAACTATTATATCCAAGACGAAAGAAAAAACAAAAAACATCCCGTAATCCTAACTACTCATTGAGGTTTGTTTACAATTTTAAATGAAGAAAAACATCTTTACTACAACTATGATGTCTGTTTTTTTGATCCAGAAATGTGGTATAGATCTTACAATTCTTTTTTATCTAATAGCTATGATTTATATTCAAGTTTAAATTTTTTGGAAAGCTTGTACTACAAGTATACTTTAGATAATCAAGAAAACACAAAAGAACTTTTAGAAAATTTTGCAAGATTTTTTGAAATTTTTATGGGAGTTTTGTTTGCTGAAACAAAAAAACATTTTATAGATGTGCAAGACAACTATATTACACTAAATCCAATTATAGATCATATAAATTTTCATGAAACAAACTCCTTAATCAAACAATTTGACAAACATAAAATTTTGTTGGAATCCAATTTAGATAGTGGAGATTTTGAAAAATTGTGGTGAGGAATAGATAAAATGTTTGATATTTTATCTGGACTATTGCAGGTAAACAAAGTAATGTATGGCCAATCAGATTTTTATTTCACTTATTGAGAAGCTATAAAATTTACAAATCGAGATGAGTTTTCAGACATATTTGCATCTCATACTTTATTTTTATCAAATTTTGACAAATCTTGTGATAGCATAACAAACAACGACGATTTAAAACAAAAACTCAGTTTCAAAAAAATATGAGATATGGACAATGTTGTAAACTTTATAAATAAAGAATTATCAGAAAGCCCAAACAAAACCTTTTTTGTATTATCTAGCATAAAATCAGAATCAAAAGAACTTTTTGAAAAAATGTATACAAATTGATTGGATCAAAAAGCTCTATTGTTAATCGAAAATATCACCTGATCTTTATGAAAAAACATCTTTAAATCCAAAAATAATGGCCCAAAAATTATTGTAGGTGGATACAGTTTTTTTCTACGATTATTATCCAATAAAATTGATATTGACATTTATGTGAATTTCAATATAAAATGAAAGATGTCAGAATATCTTTTAAATGATATGCAACGATATGCCAAATCTAAAAAACAATAAAAAGCTATTTATTCTACTAAAGTTTGTATGAGCTGTAATCATTTTATATTTATGAATCAAGCTTAGCGTTTATTTTATAGGAGAAAAGGTAGACATAGTAGATGAGCAACTTTACATTAGCTGATCTTCAAGTGTAGAAGAATTTGATGAATCTTGGAAAGATTTATTGGAAAAACATGAAATTGCTGAAATAGAACAAACGGAGGCGATTGATAATTACAAAGATTTAGAATGAGAAGAAAATGAATATCTAATGAAATTTCAGGCTGTTTGTCTGTCCAATATTTCTTTATGTGCAAAAATAAAATTCCAATGAGAGTTTGATATAAAAGATAAGTATATGTACTTAGCAAGCTCTATATATGTTTTAAAACATATAGAAAACACACAACAATTTGGAAAAACGGTAAAACAACAACTCAAAAAAATCAATATAAACAATGAAACTAGTACTAGAAGATGATTTGCAAATTGGGATACTATTACAATAAATTTATGAATGGTAAAATCTTATGTTGAATTTTTAGAGCTTGTTTCTCATGAAATGTGACATGTAGTAGATTTGGGTATGATTAGATGATTTAGTAATCAAAAAGATTGAAATTATACAGAGTTCGGAAAAAGGGTTTTTGAAATAGATGATCCTTCTATAGTTTTTTACAAATTATCTTGGCAAAACGAAAAAATTAGAAAATCTAATGCCACAAAAGAAGATTTTTGTAGTAGTTATGGTATGACAGATCCTTTTGAAGATTTTGCAGAATGTCACAATTTATATCTAAATCATAATGCTATATTTGCTTATCGAGCCCAAAACAATGAAATAATGAAACAAAAATATAATTTTATAGCAAATTTGTATGGTGGAAAATATTTATTTGATTCTAGCACAGATTTAAATAAAGCAAAATTAAACTGAAATTGGAGACCTTGGGATACTACAAAAATGTAAAAACATTTTATTTAGAGCAAAAAGGACTAAAATATATAGATTGTCAAGTTAAGGCTAACTTTAAGGTTGGCTTTTTTTTGTTTTTTTATTATTTTGATTATAATTAAAGTAGTTTTAGAAAACGATTTAATATTACATGAAAAAACTAAAAAAAATAATAATATATACAATTACATTTATTTATGTTTTTCAAAATATTTTTTTTGATATTAGTTTTGCTTCAGATGTAAAAATTTTGGAAGCAATAGATGGGTCCTGTATATCTCATGGGATATGATATAAGTTTGATAAAAACAAAAACTGATGTGTTTGTGAAAATCCAGCACAAAACAACGAATGCAAAGATAATTTTGTCGAAAATGAATATTGATGTTGTATTGGCTCTTGTGGTGTTTGTTCTTCAAGTTCTGTAGAATTCCAAAAATACATAAATTTCCAAATAGAACTATTTGGTCTATTACTAAACGATTTAAATAGGGACCAAGAAGACGAACAAAATCTTTCTTTTAAACAAGGGGGAATATTTAGTTCCAATTTATTGTCTATTCCTGTAAAAATATGAAAATCCTTTACTAAAATATGGAAATCCTTTACTAAAATATTTAGAAAAGTTGGACAAGAATATGTTGATACAGCAAATGCAATAAAAATGTGAAGCATTATGGTAACATCTATTATAACAGAATCTAGAAAAGACAGCTGAGGCTGATTTTTGATTTTATTTAAAAATAGAGCTATTCTTAGAGAACGAAATACTATAGAAGAGCTAGATCTAGTAATTTATGATTTAATGCGAGATTTTAGTGACAACTGAAAACGAAACAAAGAAATTTCCAACGATCTAAAAAGAGAAGTAGAAAATTTAGCCAAAAAATATATCAAAACAAATCAAAACCAAAGATGAATGTTTGAGGAGTTTTATTTCCAATGAAGCATAAAAAACAAAGACATAATAAATGTTTCAAAAAAAATCAACTCCTTAATGAAAAACTTTTTGTTAACATGAAAAAAAGGAAGTTCATTTATGAAAAGTTTTGAAAAAGAATTTTCAAGAGGAAATCTTGTTGTACAATTTAGTAAACAACGACAAGAAAACATAATAGAAGATTATATTTGTGCTAGACAACTTAATGCTTGCAAAAGTGACCTTAGTCATCTAGTCAAAACAGATAGCTTTAAAAACACTCTTACTGAGTCTATGAATATCATAAAAAAAGCTAACAAAGATTTACTAGAAATCTTCATTGATCGAAAAGAACGCAAAGACAAAGACTCAAATCCTTTTGGACTAACAGAAAAGCAGATTGAATTACTAAGAACAGTTTATGGAATAAATACCTCTAAAATAACTAAAGAACAGTGAGTTTGACTAAAAACTTTTTTTAGTGAAGATAGAAATGTTCGAGACAATATTAAAAACGGAATAAAATTAGGGTTTTCTGATTATGCAACAAAAAAACAAGAAAAAGAGGAACAAAAAAATAAAGAAGAGATAAAAAAACAAGAACAAGATAAAAAACACATTGAAAGTTTATCAAAAGAAGAGAGAGAAAAACTTTTAAAAATTCTAGAAAAAGAAGCTGAAGAAAGCCAAAAAAAAGATCTAACATCAGCATTAACAAACACCATGAAAATTGTTTTAAATGAAAAAGATAAAGATAAAAATACAATTGTATTTTATAGCACAAATTCTAGTAATAAATATTTTACAGAAACATTAAAACTAATTCAAAATATCATAGAAGTAGATATTTGAAAAAAAGACACAAAAGGATTGGTTAAATATTTATGAGAAGCCTGTGTATCTCAATGTAAAAACAAATGAACATCTAATTGTTTTAAATAATTCTAAAGCAAAACCATGAACAGAAAAAAAAAGATAATATACAAAGTACTTATACTACTACTAACAAGTGTATGAATTTCTTTTTTTCCTATTTTAGCAGAAAATCTTAGTTGCGATAGCATGGTTTTGGTATTAAACTCAAAATTTACTAACTTATCTGAAATGTGAAGCATAAAAAGCATAAGCCAAAATTTTTGTGAACAAATACATAATTCTAAATGTGACGACAATATCAACACTTATGATTCCGACTATTTTGATGCAAATCAGTCAGTATTTTTAACTTTATTGTGTGATAATGTTGATAAATGACAAAATTTTACATTTATAAACAGAACATGAAGTGAATCTATTTTAAAGAAAAAAACTTTTTTTGATTTTAATATTTATAATATGGAAGTAGATGGCACTGACAATTGTAGTTCAAAAACAAACATGAATTGATGTGACTTTTCCAAACACTTAGCAAAAATATTTAATGAAATTATAAACGATTATTTTAATATATGACAAACTAGAATATATGGAATAAGGGAGTTTCAAGAAAATTTTGATGCCAGCATATCTGCTAACGAATTTTCTAATGAAAATTTTCTTATAAAAGTTTGTGATCCAAATAATAAAGAGTATTATAAAAAATCTTGTAAATATTTAAAAAATTATATGAAAACCGCTAATAAACTATTATCAAAAACTAAAGTTATTAATGTTAAAAAACTAACAGAACAAAACAACGACTGGGATTGTGACAATAAATTTTCAGAAAACATTTTATATTGTGGTTTGTTGGGAAGCGATAATAACTTTAATGATGATTTTTTAAATTTAATTTATAATGAATATTTGTGGTATCGTCTATTTATGGAATATTATAGTAGCAATCTATCTACAAATTCTAAGCTGTCACATATAAAATCAAATTCAGATACAGAAAAACTAGCAGACAATAAAGAAAAAATCATTTGAATACAACAAAATAATATAAAAATTAGAGAAGCATTAAGTAGTTCTTTAACAAGCTTATCTGAAATATCTCAAACATTTCCATTACACATATGATTTACAATGTATCAAGAAATTACAAACCTATTTATGAAAGAATTATCTAAAATATATCCTCCCATTAGGACTTTAGCTGATAAACTTAGAAATGTTCAAAAAGCAGAATAAAAACTATAAAAACAAATATAAAATAATAAAAAACATTGCAATTATTGCATTCTTATTTTTATTTTTCATAAACTTTTCTTTTTGATTTGAAATTAGCTTAAAAAATTCTTTAGATAAACTACAAAACACAATAAAGAGAAACAGTGGAATAAAAATTTGAGGAAAAGCAATCATAGATGATATTTACAAAACATCTCTAAATAAAATACAAATCAATAATATAAATCCATTATTATCTGCTACAAGCAAAACTGTAGAACATCTAAATACAAAGTATAGGTGTCAAATGAATGATGAGGAAATTATAGACATACTCTATTTTGCTAACCCTTCTTTCAAAAACGAATTAAAAAACAATCTAGATGATTTTGAAAAACCTAGCAAAAATAGTTTATGAATAAATTGCAATAAATTGAATACCTGTATTAGTCGTGACTTACTCAAACCTTGACAAGTTTTTAAAAACACAGTATCTTCCAATAAATCATGTCAAGAACTTGTAGAAAATACTTTTTTAAAACTTTATATGGACTCTTATTACAATGAAAATATATGAAAACAAATCATGTGAACAGATGCGTTTTGGAATAATGATTTAGATGATAGCAACTATGATTTACTAAACGATGTCTTTATGTTAGGAAAAATTCTTTTTCAAGAAATGAAAAAGCCTGCTAAAATACTTTTTTTTAATATGCCAACAATAGGGCATAATAATGTATACCAAGAACCAAAAATAAACATGACAATAGATCGGTTTTCACCATATAATATTTTTTATAGTGATGATGAAACAATAAACATTGAAGAAAATTCATGAGCTTCAGTTCAAGAAAGTTTATGAAACAATTTATGAGCTAATTTAACACAAATTGATATATTCACATGAAATTTATCAATATCATGAGAAATAGATAATTCTATAAAAGGCTTTATAGATTCTGTAAATATAAACTCAAATAACCCTTATTCGTCTTTTATAGGAAACCAATGTATTTCTGGTTTTGAGTCAGAAGAATATACCGTTTTCTTTTCAAATAATTGACAAAGTCAAAGTATCGCTCCTGAGAAATATTTAGAAAGTGTAATTGAAGAGATTGAAGATCTAAACTGTAATAATGATGGTATTTGTCAAAACCGAGAATCTAATTCTTGTCCTGATTGCAAAACCACATCTTATGACACAAATGACCCATCTAGCTTTGAAGAAATACAAACAATTTTAGAAAATGCTATAGAAAATTGAGATGAAATATTGGAAGATGATCCAGTTCTTGGTTGTTTGCAAGAATGTAGTTTACTGTCTTGTAAAACAACAGATTGTCCCAAACTAACATGTTATGCAAAATGTCTTTGTCAAACATATAGCTTTGATGCAAATCAACTAAACCTAACAAATGATAATACAACAATAACATGATTAAATAAAACAATTAGTGCTATTGGCTTAAGTAGTGATTTTTCAATAAAGTTTTGTATAATACCTGCTGTTTGAGTAGAATCAAAAAACAAAAACATTTATAACATTGCTAGTATTTTTTCTGAAATAAATGATGTATTAAATAATCTAAAAAATAGTTGAGAAATGTGAATAAATATAAAACCTAAAGAATTCTTGGAAAGCAGTAAACAGGAAAACAATTTTGCAAAACAAGCATCTTTTAGTATAAATAGTAGCACAAAACCTATGTCTTCAAACAAATCTCAAGAATGAATTGAAAAAGAACAAATAAATTTAAATACAGATCTTATGGAACACATTTTGTGATTATCAAAAGAATATAATACAGATAAGGAAAAAAATAAATATGTTTTAATAGACGATCCATGTCAACATAAAATTTCTAGTCAAGTAAGTAATAAAGAAGAAAAAGATGCACTATTAGATTCTTGTAAAGAGGAATCAAACATGTTTACAGAGGCAAATAGTACTGACATAAATTCAGCTATGATTGAACAGAATGTAATGTTAATAAATAATGAATTTGACAATTTTATGGAAAAAAATCGTGATTTTTGGTATCAAACCAAGCTAATGTTTGATGAGCTAAAAAATATAGCTGAAAATTTAAAAAATAAAAAATAATTTAATACCACTAAAAAACAAAAACACTCAAACACTAGGTACAAATTGAATAGTTTAAACAATACTGTTTGCTTGTAAATCAAACAAAATTTATTAGAATAAAATGAATATTTATTTTAACATTTTTTTTATAACCATGAATGATAGTTATTTTTCAGAAAATGTAAGAGTAGAAACAAAACCCAAAAAACAAAAAAAATCTGTTTCAGTTTCTACACTCATAATTTCCATCGTTGCAACTATAGTTTTTGTTTTTATTATAGCCAACAAGCGATGAAAAATTGTTTCTATTTTTTGATTTGATTCTCAAGAAAAGGAACAAAACATTAGTTCACAATTGAATGTTTGAGATGAGGTATCTCTTAGTTGAATAATAGACAACAATTGAGATATTATCAATTATACACATACTATTGAGTCTTTAGAGTTTTGAGAATTAGCCTTAAAAAGCTCCAAAATAAATCTTAACAATTATAAAAATGAAGTTTATATAGAAGGGATTGTAGAAAAAGTATATCAAGGAATACCAATTGTTTGAGTATCAATTATATACTCTTTAGACTTAAATGAAGATGAAAAACAGGATGACATCTTAGAATTAAACTATGAATCAAAATTTTTAGCAAACATCGGAATCTATTTGGATAGCGAATTTTTTCAAAAATATTCTCTGTTAAATGAATGAGAGTGATGAATTTTAAAAATAAAAAACTCTGAAACAAATGAAATCATTAATTTAAGTTATTTTTTATGCTCCAGTTCTGACAACAACAAAAACTGTGAAAGATTTAATCAGATTTTTGTTCAATCAAATACCGAGAAATTCATAGATACTTATGGGATAAGCTATTACAAACAAACAGAAACTCAATCTCGATTTTTTTCTAATGATTCATTATTTTGATATTTTATAAATGATGTTGATGATTCTCTAACAAAAGATTTAATAAAACATATACAAATAATAAACAAAAGTTTTATTGAAAAAAACATTTTAAATAAAATAGATATCCTATGTCGAGAGTCTGGAAATTGAATCAAAAAAATAGACGAAACCAGCATTTCACTCAAAAATCAAGAGCTTTTTGTGGATATAAAATGAAACAACGAAAGCGAGTCTTTTGAATGTAAACTAAAAATAAACCCTAATTTAAAAAACATGGCAACACTTATTGAGCTAAAATCACTTTGAGAAATAGAAAAGCAAGACACAAATGATAATAGTGAAAATAAAGATAAAATAGAAGTAAATTATGATCGAGATTCTGATGTCCCACAATTCCCAATAAACCCAGAAAAAGCATTAACTTTCACTTCTCGTAAATGATTTTCTTATGTCTTTCCTAGTAGCAATATCGCTTATGCAGCACAAAACACACAAAAAGACTTTGAACAATTGTGAGTAAATTGTTATTCAGTAATGAATGTTGTTCAATATTCTGAAAAAGAACTAGTAAATCAAAAATGAGAAGTAAAAGTATACGAATGTAGTATAAAAGAACATTTTAAAGAATCCAAAAATTTAATTCATAAAAAAATATGAGAAAAAGAATTTGTGATAGAAATAGTAAATCCTGCATGGATAGCATTTGCAAACAATATATGAATTAGTGTAGAATGATAAATCGTTATTAAAAGAAACTACTCTTCTTCCATATTCACAATAATATTGTATAAATCAAACCAAAATTTTTTGAAAAAAGCTTGTATTATAGAAATTATATATGTAATCAAAACAACAGCCACCACACCAACAACTCGTATTAGCCATTCAAAACCACGACTAGATGCTCATCAATTTATTAAGAAATATATTAACAACATAGGAACAGATGCAAGTATAAATGCCTTGAAAAAAAACAAAAAATAAAACACTATTTGCATAATTCGTCATTTAATAGTAACTCAAATATTGTTTATAGTTATTGAAATACTTTTTTTTATAGCTTCAAAAACTCACATATTTTCCATAACAATCAAAAACTTTGCATACTGCCAAAAAATACTACTAAACAAAACCGTGAATCCCCAAATTACTACAAGAATTATGGCTATAGTGTTGTTTAAGACTCACAAAGTAAATAGTCTTAATACTGTAATAGCGTATGTATAAACTCAAAAAGAAAGTGCTAAAGCATTTAATTCAAACATAGTAAAAAAATCATTAAATCATTTTCACATAGCCTTTCATGTACTGTTTTTATTGTCTTTCAAAAAGTGTATTGCTGCAGACATTCATGTTGGAAACAAAAAAACATATCATATCAAAATAATAAGCGCTACTAATATTGCCAACCAAATTAAATGATTTGTCACAATTTCTACTCGAAAATATTTCAAAGAACTCATCAAAGACAAACCCTTATCAAATCTATATATCAAAAGATTATTTATATTATAAGCAAGCAAAATCAAAGTATAAAGTAATTTTCAAAAAGATGTATAAAACACTAATTTTATAAATTTATGATTATTTTTTATATAGTTTTTAGATTCTTTAAATAGTTTTAATATCATTTTATCTAAATTAGATGAATTAATGTTGCTGTATAATAGTTCTTTTATAAAAATATTCAAGCAATTATCAAAACAAAAAACAAGTATATAAATAAGAATGTTGAAAAAACTATTTATTTAGATATAAAATTAATGATTTAAAATAAAATAGACAATGATCATATTAAAATTGATAGATAAAGTTTTAGCTAAATTTACAATTTTTTTGATAAGAATATATCAGTTTACAATATCACCAGACAAGTGACTGCCCTCTCTATGGCTAAAATGAAAAGTTTGCTCTCATAAACCTCATTGTAGTAATTACAGTATTAAGGTTTTAAAAAGATATTGATTTATTTCTTGAATTCCAAAAATGACAGAAAGAATTGTTGCGTGCACTCCATCAAAAGAAAAAACATATGATCCAGAATATTACAAAGTGGTGTTTTTTTCATGAGCACCAATATGAGTATCTTTTTTACAAGAGTTAAAAAATGATAAAAGATTTGATCTTGTTTGAATAGTTACAATGCCTGATGCTCCTAGTGGCAGATGAATGGAAGTAAGGGAAAATATCATAAAAATTGAGGCCAAAAAAATTTTCAATAAAATATCCACAAAGGACGAATTTTTTCAAACTCCAAGCTCTCTTCGTTTGGATAGTAAAAAATATGGAAAAGAAGCACAAAAGTTTCAACAATGGCTCATAGACAAAGATCCAGATTTTCTAGTAGTCATAGCTTACTGAAAAATAATACCCCAATATATTTTGGATATTCCAAAAATTGCTCCAATCAATGTTCATGGATCACTACTTCCAAAATATCGTGGTGCTAGCCCTTTACAGTCCGTGTTTTTGAATAATGAAAAGAAAACTGGAATCACTATTATGAAAATGGATGCCAATATGGATACAGGAAACATGATCGATATACTAAAGTTTGATATAGATTTTGATCGAAATGTAAAAGACCTTATAGACAAAATCCTTGTTAAATGACCAAAATTTTTAAACAATACTTTGCGAAATTTTGGGAAAAGACAGCTTTGAGAAGTAAAACAAAATGAAAATAAAGCAACTTATTGTAATAAAATTGAGAAAGAAGATTGAGAAATAAATATTGAAAAAGATAGTTTAGAAAGCATTTACAATAAATATAGAGCATACTATCTATGGCCAAAAATCTATTTTTTTGTATGAAATAACAATAAAACAAAAAGAGTTATTATAGAACACATGAAATTAGATAAAAAAATATTTGAAACAGAAAAAAAGAATAAGTTATTCAAAGGGAATGAGCTGAATAAAGCTATACTAGAAATACAAATAAAACCAGAATGAAAAAAAATAATGGATCGAGAAAGCTTTAAAAGAGGATATTTAAAATAATTTACAGTATTTGGCATACAAGCTATTCTAAATGGATTGTTATGAACAAGTTATCATTCCACCTGCCAGTCATTCTATGTACTATTGTTGCAAAAAATCCATTTGCAGGCAATGGATATTTCGCCCTATGGTTCAATATGACCCAACATTGTCATTCTGAGCGTAGCGAAGAATCCATTACACATAAGTTGGCATTTCGAAGTGCTCTACCTTACGAGAAATCTCTCTGTAATGCTTTTAGATCTCTCGCAACAATAACAAACGAGATGACACAGCACAGTCATTCCAAATAAAACAAAATAACAAACTTCTCTTCTTAGCAAATTTTTAACCTCCTAACCCACTAAACAATGCCTTTATCTTGGTCAATTTCAAAATCTACCATTCTACATTATTGTAGTAAAAAGTATTACTTTTCTAGCTATTCAAATTATTTAAAAGAAGTAGATAAGTGAATACGAACTCAAGCATTATTAGCAAAAAACTTAAAAAGTATTTACATGCGATTTGGAGAAAAAATACATGATTTGATGTCAGACTATTTACATTTAAGTAAAGACTGAATAGATAGTCCAGAAAAAATAGACGAAATAAAAAAATCTTTTATTCTACAAATGGACCAAGAATATAAAATTTCTAAAAATAAAGAATATGCAAACTATGATCCAAATATGAAATTTGGATTAACAGAACACTATTACGGATACAATATTGATGATATTTATGAAAATGGGAAAAACAAATTATTGGAAAGTTTTGACAAGTTTTTAAATAGTGAAATAAACAAAAAGATAAAAGAATATTTTGCAGACAAATCTAATATCTTTTTTATAGAAGCAAAAGAAAAAGATTTTGAATCTATGAAAATCCAAATAAAAAACATTCCTGAATTAATGTGAGTAGATGTCTATGCTCAGCCTGATTTTTGAATAATCACAAACAATAAAGAGTATATAATTTATGATCGAAAAAGTGGAAAAGTTCCAAACAAATCCAATGAAGAAATATCAAATCAACTAAAAATTTATGCATACAAAATATTACAAAAAATTGGAATAGAAAACATAAATAAATTGAATATAGAGGGTTTTGAGATTTATTTAAAAAGCTTAGATAAATTTGGCTGAACAATAAGTAAAAAAGATTTAAAGGATATTGAACAAAAAATTATATCAGATGTAGCTATACAAAAAGCTTTTTTGATAGATCAAGATGTTGAAAAAAATCAACCACTAAAAAACGAACACTTTCCTAGAACAAATGATTTACAAAAATGCAGTAATTGCACTTTTTACAAAGTTTGTGAAGAGCTAAAAAAATTTGAAAAAACAAACAATATCGAAAATAGTAATGCTACAGGTAGTAATGATGAGTATCTAGAAGAGGACTTTCCATTCTAAAACAATTTTTAAAACAAAAAAATACCATTTTTGGTATTTAATTTATTTTAGGCCAGGAGGGATTCGAACCCTCGACCACCGCCTTAAAAGGGCGTTGCTCTACCGACTGAGCTACTGGCCTATATTTTTTTCAAACTTACTCTAACTTCCACATTTTTTTGAACATTCTTTATTTCTTCGAACCATCGACCACTCCCGACTTGTCGAGATTGATTTATATTACTTCACAAAAACAAAAGCTATCATAAAGATTAGTTTAAATAAATCAACGCATTTTTTTGTATAATTTTGAATTTATTTTAACTCTTATTTTAGTTCCATCATCTAAAACTACCCATTTATATATAAGATTTGGTTTAAATGTTCTTTTTGATGCTATCATGGAATGAGATCTTTTATTTCAAGATTTAGTTCATTTTCCTGTAAAGTCACATATTCTTGCCATTTTTTAATTAATTGAATTATCTAAAATATATTAAATTTTGTTTTATTCTGATGGTGTCTCCTCTGTTGAAGAATCCCCTTTTCATTCAGTAGTTGTTTCTTCTGTGGCTTCTGCAGCAGCTTCTTTTGCTTCTTCTTCAGCAGCAGATTTTTTAAGATCTACAACCGTAACCACAGGTATTTCTCAATCTTCCTCTGACACAATTCATTCTGGAAGATTTAAATCCTTAACAAAGATAACTGTATCTAAGTCAGTAATAGCAGAAACATCCACAACAATTTCTTTTACTAGATCTTTTGGTAAAGCATTTACCATCAAATAATCTTTCAAAAGTTCAAAGTTTGCATCTCAAGATTTCACTATAGGAGACATTTCTTCTCAAGATATAACTATAGCTACTTCTGCTGACACCTTTACTCATTTTTTGATTCACAAAAAATCAATATGAATAACTCTATCTCTTACAGGATCCAATTGAATGTCTTGTATCAACACTAGTTCATCTACTCATTCTCAAGTCAAAGTAATTGGAGTACTATATCCGGTTTGTCTATATAGTTTTACAAATTCATTTCTATCACATAATATAGATATAGGTTTTTCTAAATGTTTAGAATAAACTACAGCAGGAACCTTATCCTCCCTTCTAAGTTTTTTTACATTCTTTCATATTATATTACGAAGTTCTACATTTAATTTCATGATTTAACTCTTTCAAAAAATTAAAAAACTATTCTTTCTTTTCCTCTTCTCAAGATTTTTCTGATTCTACATCAGCAGTTTCTTTATTTTCAACATTTTCTTCTACGATTTTTTCAGCACTTTCTTCAACAACTTCTTTTTCAGTTTCTATTGTTTCTTGAACAACAACTTGTGTATCATTTGTTTCTATATTTATTTCTTCTTTATCTTTTTCTACTAATTCCAAACCTTCCAACAAATCCATCCCTCTATTTTCGGCAGAAATCAAACTTTTGAATCTTGCGTCTTTTCCAACCTTATCTCTAATATAATATAATTTAGATCTTCTAATTTTATAATCATCTAACAATATAACTTTTTCAAAGTTAGGAAAAGATAATGGATAAATTTTTTCTATAGTCATTCTAGCAACCTCTCCTCTGATAGTGAATGTCCCATCAGAATGATTTGGTTTCTTTACTTTAATTACTAATCATTTAAATTTCCAAATTCTTTTTGTATCTCATTCTCAAACATTTTCATGAATCTCCAAAAACATACCAGGCTTGATTGGCAATATATATTTAGAATGTTTTTGATGAATATTTTTTAATCTATCATAATTCATTGTATAATTTTTATCAACTAATAAAAAATTTTATCTAATCAAATTTTATTTTTTACTATTAACAACTCTAGCTTTCCATTTCTTTTGTTGTTCCAACATTTTTCTAGTATCCATAATTACAACCTTTTCCACTCTATTTAGAGCTTTATTTAATTTTTTTTTACCCATAGTTTTCAATCTTCACATTATATTGCTATTTTAGAAGATAAATCTTTTAATCCTTTTCTATCCAAAGCTTCTTTAACCTGATTCATTGTAATTCAATATTTTTTCAATCTAGCCAAAGCCTTTTTTTTGGTGTCTTTTGTTCGTTTAGTTTCTCATTGAACAGATTCTTTTTTCAACACTAAAATATATCGTTCAATAGCTTTTTTATATTTTTGTCCAGACTTTTTCTTTTTCCAGTTTAGTCCGACTAAAAAACGTTTTATTTTTCTTCCATTCGTATCTCACATATTACAATAGGTTTAAATTCTAAAGTATAATTTTATCTAACACAATTAGTTAACATATTTTGCCATATAAGCAAAAGCTTTGTTTGCTTCAGCCATTTTATGGGTTTCTTCTTTTTTCTTAACGGCTGCTCATTGATTTGAATAAGCTGCCAACATTTCTTCTGATAATTTTTTGTACATAGGTTTTCAACTTTTTGATCTAACGGCGTCCAATATCCATCTCATAGCATAAAACAACCTTTTATTTTGTTTTACTTCTACTGGAACTTGATAAACAGAACCTCCCAATCTTTTTGATTTTACCATCATCAAAGGAGATGCATTTTCTATTGCCGTTTCCACAACTATTTGAGGATTCATGTGTCAACTAGATTTAATATCTTTTAGCATATCATTATAAATTTTTTTGGCTACGGATTTTTTACCATCTTTCATAAGATAATTGATAATCTTATCCAACTTTTCATTGGAACTTGGTAAAACGGTTTTAGCGTTTTTATTTCATTTTACTGCCATTTATCACAAATATAATTTAATTAAAACTATTTACATATTAGGTTGTAATACTACACAAAACTTCGAAAAAACATTTGTAGATCTTTAATTTTTATCTCTTTGGTCTCTTTACTCCATACAAGGATCTACCTTGTTTTCTTTCTGGAACTGGATTTGCATCATATTTTCATCTCATAATGTGATATTTTACTCCAGGAAGATCTTTTACTCTTCATCACTTTACCAATACAACACTGTGTTCTTGTAGAGTATGAGATTGACCAGGAATATATGCCAAAACTTCTGCTCCATTTGAAAGTCTAACTTTTGCAAATTTTCTTTGAGCTGAGTTTGGTTTTTTTGGTCCCATTACTCAAACTTTTAAACAAACTCATCTCTTGAATGGAGATGGCATATTAACCTTTTTATTGTTTTTTAGTTTATTGATAGAAAATTGCAAAACAGGTGATTTTGATTTCTTTTTTTTGGCTTTTCTTCAATTTTTAATTAATTGGTTGATTGTAGGCATAATTTAGTATTTTCTAGTAAATTAAAATGACATAAAAATGTCATCAAATGAAATCAGTATAAAAAAATTAAAACAAAAATCAAGTCAATTTATAAAAAAAGTTTTTCTGTTAAATCAAAGTCTATTAGCTGTTTTAAACACAAGTATAACTTTTCATACCACAAAAAAATAAAAAACATTTTATTTATTCAAAAACAAACAGCTTTCAAAATTTATAAAACTACTAATCCTTGTAGAACTACAAAAAATCCATTACACATAAATTGTTGTTCTAAATAGTCTGTCATTTCGAAGTGTTCTAGCTTGCGAGAAATCCCCTATAATACTATTAGATTTCTCCCAACAATTACAGTCGAAATGACAAATCCGCAACAATAACAACTCGAGATAACATAATAAAACAATCTTCCTAGTTAATGTTTTTTCTACAACAAAAAAAAAGTGCCAGTAAAAACCAGCACTTTCTTTAAAATAGCATTATTCAGGTATCATTGTTTCATAACCTTAAAAGGTTGTGAAACCTGTCCGTCTTGCATTACAAAACGAACAAAATACATACCTGGAGTAAATTCTGATACATCTATTGTAAGATGATCTGAATTTACTCTAATTTCGTATAATATTTTTCCCATAATATCAAAAATCTGACATTCAGATATTTCGACATTATCCAATGTGATATTTAAAATATCGCTCATTGGATTTGGGAAAACATTAACGATATCAATCAAAGATATATTGTCCACTCCTACTGGACCAATGGTAATTTGCAAAGAAGCTGATTCTTCGCAATGTCCATTGCTATAAGAGTAAACAATATCGTACGTCCCCACTCCCCAGTAAGCTGGGTCAAAGAAAACGCCTGAAATCTGTCCATTAACAGTCAACTGTCCTCCAGGAGGAGAAACTTCTAACTGAAAAGGATCTGCATTTTCTTCAACATCTGTAGGACCAACTAAAGTCACTATAGGAGAAGAATGAACAACAATAATTACCTCATCATCACCTCCACACATAGCAGATGGTAATGAGTAAGTAATTGTGTGTTCTCCCTCTCCCCAGAAATCTGGGTCAAAGTTTGCACTAGATGATACTCCATCAACCATATAATAGCCACCACTAGGTGTAGCGCTCAAGTTGATTGGAGAATCTCCTGTACACAATTCAGTAGCAGGGGATGAAATAACCACATTTACTGGAGCATTAACAACAATGTTATCAGATGCTATAGCTATACAACCATAAGGGTCTGTATAGGTATATAAAATCTGATGTGTTCCTGCACCAGCCAAAGCTGGATCAAACACATTGTTGTCTACTCCAGGACCACTATAAACACCACCCGTAGGTACGCCTCCAGTTAGCACAAATGGTGCATACTGGATACAAGTAGTACCAGTTGGTATGTTGAGAGTGGTAGTTGGTGGATGATGGACAGTTATCAACTCCACTACAGAATTATAACATCCTGTAGTTGGATCAGTATAATGTGCCTTAATATCATAAGTACCTCCTACAGCAACTGTAGAAGGATAAAAAATATTACTAGCAACACCTACACCCGTAAACCACACTTGCCCACCATTGTAAGGAGTTACTGTAGCCAAGGAGGTCAAGCTTATTGGCTCTCCATCACTACAGATATCATCCTGCAGATTAAATGAAATAACTGGCATCGGATTAACAGGCACGAATACACTGTCAACATCCGAGCAACCAAACTCATTGGTCACAGTCACATAGTACCATGTAGGCGCTAATGGATTGACAGTAATCTCAGGAGTTGTTGCTCCGGTTGACCACAAGTAAGAGTCACCACCCGATGCCAATAAGTTAACATCCGATCCACCACAAGATGATGAACCAGAAGTGATAATTGCATTTGCTACTGGTACTGGATCCTGTCCTACAGTAAAGTAGAACGGACTGCCAGTTGCATGGCAACCATTAGCATCTGTGACTGTTAGAGCATAACCTCCCTGAGCAAGATTACTCACGGAAGAAGTAATCGCTCCAGTACTCCATTTGTAAGAATAAATTGGAGTACCTCCAGTCACAATTACATTAGCAGACCCAAGAGGAGTCCCACTACAATGGATATTATCCACTGTAAGTGTAGCCACCAATTGAGTAGGCTGAGTAACTATAACTGAAGTAATGGCTTGACAACCATTGTCATCTGTAACTGTCACAGTATAAGTTCCAGCTCCCAATCCTGTAGCCATGGACGTAATCTGTCCATTGCTCCAAGAATAAGAATACGGAGCGGTTCCTCCACTCACATTCACTGTCGCGGTACCGGTATTGCTACCAGCACACAAGACATTTGTATGTGAAGGTATAGTAGCTATCAATGGAGGATCTATTGCCACAACTACTGATGTAGTAGCTGAACAGCCATTAGCATCAGTAACTGTTACAGTATAAGTTCCTGCTGACAACCCACTTACAGCTGATCCAGTATGATTACCAGACCAATTGTATGTGTAAGGAGTTGTTCCTCCAGTTGCATAAACCGTAGCAGAGCCACTATTGACTCCAGTACAGTTAACATTTGTGACATTTGCCACAGATAATTGCAACTGGACAGGTTCTCCAATAGTGGTGTCGTAAGATTTTTGACAGCCATTAGCATCAGTTACAGTAACTGAATGACTTCCTGCTGTCAAATAGTTGTTTATTGAAGTAGTTACTCCATTATCCCAATGATATGTGAATGGCATTGCACCAGTCTCAGGAACAATAGTTGCAGAACCATTAGCTTGACCAAAACACTGTGTCGAAGACACAGATGTAATGTTTGCTGATGGTAATTGATTCACTGTTACAATCCCTGCCCCAGAGGCCGTTCCGGAGCAATCTTGATTATTAACAGAAACCAATGTATACACTCTATTAGAATTAGGACTCACACTCAAATAATGAGGCGAATTCACTAATCCAATGAGGTTGTAGTTACTAACACCGTCCGTATAGACTATGTCTACTGGACCGTGTGTGAACGAAATCGACAATTGTGCAGATCCACCTACACAAATTGTGGATTGTCCACTTATTGTTGCGGTTGGAGTTGCTTTCCAAGCTCCTCCAAGATCCACTTCTTCATTTTGTGCAAGCACAAATGAAAGTAGACCAACAATAAAGATGATAAATAATATTAATTTTTTCATATTTTTTTTATTTTTTTTGTTAAGGTTCTATTACTGGAAAGTTTGAACAACCAGTTGTGGTTGAGACAATCCTTGTATGCACATTTTGTGTTCCATAAGGAATGTCAACATCAACATTTACTGGTCCTACACCAACAGGTAACTGTGGATTTGAAGAAACAATCTCATATTCAGTATCATGAGTTGGATTCCAAAACTCAACATTAAATGGTCCAGTGCCACTAAATCCTGAAACTTGCAATGTCATATATTCACCATTACAAGTACTAGATGGTATTGGAGTTACAGTTAAATCAGGCAGCTGATCAACTTGGATATTCAAAGTATTTGAGGTACCTTGACAACCATTGTTGTCAGTAACTATCACATAAGCACTCTGCCCATTCTGAGCCATTGAAACCGGCCATGAACGAGTAGGCGAAGCTACTGTTGTAGGAGTCTCTGCTATGAAAAATTGCCAAGAAGCAATGTTTGCATTACCACTTGTTTCATTTATCACTGCAGTCTGAGCATCACAGAAATGATTCTGTAAATTCAAGTCGTCAAATGCAACAACCGGAGTTGGGTTATTGTACACCGTCATAGCAACAGCCTGAGCTGGTGGTAATATCGCTGAACAAGACCCATTGGAAACTGCAAAAGATATTGACTGTCCATGAGTAGGTGTATACTGGAAAATATTACTCGTTGGATCAGAAACAACCACAGGTATTCCATTCACAGACCAAGTATAAGTTGAAGATCCTGGCAAAGCATTATCTGCTCCAGCCACAAAATCCACTTGAGTTCCAGCACATACCACACTTCCACCAGTAGCAACCAAACTTAAATTAGCTGGTGCTTCAAGCACAGAAACAAAAACAGTTGTGTCTCTAGGACAAGTAGGCATTCCAGGGTTTAAATTTATAGTAAACTCATAATTATTACCCACCAAAGACAAATCTGAAGTTGTAAAATTTATTGAATTACTATAGCCATTAGCCGTAACACCAGGATATGTACTAGAAATAGTCCAAGCATACGTACCATCCAGAGTTAAACTGAATGTTACTTGCTCTCCCACACACACTGATGTAGGAACATTATTGAAACTTATCCAATCTGGTGTTTCAGCCCAATAACTAGACAAATTAATTTTACAATTGTCTGATTGAGCAAAAATGTTGCTATTTAACACAGTAACAGCAACTACTAATAAAAAAACTAATTTTTTCATAATCTTTAATTTTAATTTTTGTTAATAATTTTAAATTTTGTACATTAAAAATTAGAACAGCCAGTCGCTGTATCAATAATTTTTAGATGCACTTCATTTGTCCCATATTCAATCGGGACAGTGAGCAATCCTCCTGAACTAGTGACAGAATAATCATCACCATACTGAACATTATGTTCGGTGTTCCAAAAGGATAAAGTCCAAAAGCCACTTCCAGTTAACCCAGAATAAGTGAACTCCATATCATCCCCATAACAAGTAGGAGATGGAGTCACTGATCCCAGATCAGGAATCTCATGGACTGTCATACTAATGGGCTCAGAAGTAGTTGAACAACCATTTTCACTAACCACAACAACAACTGTATCGTTATTGTTCAATAAGCTAGATGAAAATAAATTGGTCTCTCCTATCTGTTCCCTCACTCCATTAACTTTAAACTCATATATTGCTCCACCAGAGGCCAAAAAAGTCACCTCTTCACCAGCACATATTGTACTGCTACTAGCAGACAACATAGCAGTTGGCAGATCAACTAAATGAATATCAAGGAATGCTTGTCTAATCCCACCACCTTGCATATACACAACCAACCAGTAACGATAATAATAATTACCAACAGGTAAAGTAGAAAATGGGGCACTTATTGTTAAGTCACCACCTCCAACTTGAGAACTACTATACACAGGTCCAGACAAAGTAGACATAATCTGCTCAGTCCAAACCACACTCTCTATATTCCCGCCATCCAAATATGCCGTTAAATCAATATTTTGATTCTTACAAACATTTATTTTACAAGAAGTTGAAGGAGAGGAACAAGCATACTCGTTAATTCTAGCTGTTTGTGAAAAAGCAGAGAAATAAGATGACACAAATAAAAATAAAAACAAAACTGCTTTCTTCATAACTTTTAAATTTTTTAGATTAATTTTTTTGCAATAAAACAAATAAACACCATTATAAATCTTCTCATGACTTAACAAAAAGATCTTGAGATTTTTATATATTGGTGGAGCATTTATTCTTTTCCCAAAAAAATCAATCAGGTTAGACAATAGATTTTTCATAATTTTTTCTTCTTTGATTGATTTTAACGAACTTCCAACTCCTAGGCGTTGGATACCTAACAAACCATAATATATGATTTATTACATAAATTTTAGGTATTTAAAAACAAAAGTCAAGTCATTTTACAAAAAAAACAACACTTTTAGTAAATACAAAAAAGCCCAGCATTTTGCCAGACTTTTTCAGTGTACAGTTTACAATATTCAGTACACAGTTTACAATATTCAGTGCACAGTTTACAATATATAGTTTACTTGCAACTTGCAACTTGTAACTTTCAACTTTCAACTATTTTACCAACTTAGTATGTGATCTATTTAACATCAACATCACCCAACCTCTAAGCTCATAATCCCAAGGTTGAGATATTTTTTTCATAATTTCAACTGAATTTAATGCTTCCAAATGATAATTGTAAAATGGATCTCATCCATTGTAATAATCTCATCGTATAGCTCTAGACAAAACAGTACCAAATTGAGCTCTAGTCACTACCCCAGTAGGATCAAAACTAGATTTTGGGATTCATTTATTGTCCACCCCCATCAGTCACATTTGACATGATTGGATTATAAAAGCATACAAATCTTGTCATTTTAGATAATCTATATCATCAAAATCACAAACAATACCAGTGTTGGCTTTTACTCCAAGAACTTTCTTTGACCATTGAACCATCATCTTTGCCATATGAGATCTAATTAATTTTCACTCTAGATCTGCTTTAAAAATATTTGGCATAGTAGTAATTCACATATTATATGCATATAGATACGCTAAATTCAATTCTTGACTATAAGGAGAATTTGATATATCTCATATTTTAGTATAATCTACAGGATTCAATCCTGCCCCAGTAGCCGTATTTCCTGTAGTTATCACTACACCTGTACCACTACAAGTATTTCATAAGTTTCAATTTATACAATTTACTCCAGGTTTTTTTTGATAAGTACCACCTACACACATCAAATCTACAAAAGTACAAGTAGGTGTAGATGATCCACCTCATCATCCACCTCATCATCCACTAGGAGTAGGAAAACAAATGTCATATTGTACACGTCAAGTATCCTCGCTCCAAAGTCAATTATTACATTGTATCGAATTTAATGTACAAGAACCAGAAGGTACAGAATAACCCGTCTTGTTAAATCCGCTTGTATAAGAAATTCATCATAAACTACAACTTGATGATGGCAATCATCCAGAAAGAGTACATCAAGTATATATATACCCATTATCTATTGAATTAGATAAATTTACAGACCAAGAAGAGTTACAAGATATAGTTTTCTGTTCACAAAGTCATGTTGTAGTCTTATATAATTGCATACTAAGTCAAGAATTAATAGTTTTTCAAGAATAAGTACAAGATGATGGATTTGACGCTGGATAACAAGGTTCATAAGGATTTATTGGCGAACCATTACAACTACAACCTAAACCACCTCATGGACAATACTCAAAATCATTACAAATAAAAACGCCTGTACTCCACTCATTAGAACACAAATTTCAACAAAAATCTCCAGGCAAAAATTCTCATCAATCAAGAATTGTACAAGAACAAGCATCAGCAGTAAAAGGGCATTGTTGTCAAATTTCACATGAATATAAATTTGGCGCCACTGGCGAACAACTACTTTGAGCATTAACAAAAGAAATAACACCCATAGCAAGTACCAAAACAGACAATATTAATTTTAAATTTTTCATCGGCATTTAAAAAAAATCTAAATAAAATTGAACATAGGATATATTTTTATACACAAATGTCAAGCTAAAATACAAAAAAACAAAAAACCTAGTCATTAGCTAGGTTTTTTTAACACACAACTCAATCTAAAACAAAGTGTCATTCTTACATATTATCATTTTTAGTATCATAGACTCAACATTATCATTCTAAGGGCCATTGTTGCACATTGTCATTCTGAACAAATGCATTGTCATTCTGAGCAAAGCGAAGAATCCATTTGCAGTATCCTTGTAGTAATCCACTTTCTATGAATGGATATTTCGCCCTATGGGCTCAATATGACCAACTTCTTGTCATTCTGAACAACTTGTTATTTTGATTATTTTATCTTGCAAGAAATCTTCACTACTGTCATTTCGATTGCCTCGAAAAGACTTCGATGGATTGTTCTATCTTGCGAGAAATCTTCCTGTAATGCTATTAGATTTCTCCCAACAATAACAGTCGAAATGACAGAAGAACATCGTCATTCTGAGCGTAGCGAAGAATCCATTTGCAGTATCCTTTCATTTAAACAACCCTCTTTCAGCCAATGGATATTCCATCCTTACAGGCTCAATATGACACAGCACCGTCTTTCCATTCAAAACAACCAAAAACAACAATTACTTTCTATACACATCCAATGTTTTTGTAAAAGAATCTGCTCATGGAGGTAATTGTGTCCATAAAGTAGGATTGTATTCTATCAACAATGCTGCTCACTGAAATATTTCATTTTTTCTTTCTCTTTTAATAGCTGATTCTAGATTGCTTTTTACAGTAAACCAATCATTTAAGTGAGATCTTCTATTGTTTACTAAATTATCTACACCATTACCAATCAATACTCATTTTACATGTAAGTTACCCCAAGGACATCGTTCTTGATTTTTATCTGTATTTCTAGTTCTACTTACAGAGTCAAATCATCATCTTGCAATAAATATTCCATTTACTACTTGCCCTCCCTCTTCACAATAATCTTTACTACTATCATCTTCAAAAGAAATCTTGTTGGTTGTAATAATCATTCCATTTGTAGTTATAGATCACTCTACCAAAACATCCATTCATTCTATATATATAGTAAATGGATCTCCTGGAAAATATTTTGTCATTTGTTTTAATACCAATTGACCATTTCATTCTACAAAGAATATCATCTGATTTGGAACTTTTTTTACTTCTCCATTGCTAAATATATCTTTTATTCTTAGATTGTTTCTTACTTTAAAGTCTCCATCTACAGCAATAGCTAATGGCTCATATTTGTTTTTAAAATTATTCATTTGATTGACTACATCACTATCAAAACCATATGTCGCAGAATTTACTGACATAGTTTCTTTGATATCTGTAGATTTTATCAACTTTTCTCATTTCATATCATAAAAGTCAGTCAAGAAATCTGAAGCATCAGTGGCTATAGGACTTACTCCAAATGTACTTATTTGCATAATATATGGTCTAGTTAGAGCAAAATCCACTTCACAAATTCATTTGTAGGTTCTTCCAACTGTCCAAGTTTTTGTAGTCGGATTACAATAATTATAATCCACTTTTTCTAATACTAACTTATATTCTCCATAAGTATCCACACTTCCATCAAACATAGATTTTGTATTAAATACATATCTTCCTGCAACTTTATCAAAATTAATTTTATATTCTTTTTCAAAATAATTAAACATTACTGAACTATCTTTTTCATAACAATTTGTAGTAAATGTGTGCAAAGGATTGTCATTTATTTGCTGATGTCTATTCCCATCATATACAGAAAAAGTACATCTCATGCTATCTTTATCTATATAAGTTTTACTTTCGTTACTATTTATATTTGAACAATTATAATTTGATCCAACAAACTGCTCTTGTCTCTCCCACAATCTCCACCAAAACGGCATCAACTCATTTTCCATCAAAGAAATTGTTGTATTTGTTCCCAAACATTGAGGTGGCTGATAAACAAATTCATTTGTTTGATATTCTCTAATTCTACACTCTTGACAATAATGATTTCAATTACCATAAATTCAAGCTAAGTAATTATTGTCAAGGTCTAGATAATTTCATATTTTTATTCAATTACCTATTAAGTTCATATTTATCCATAAATCACACTCTTCTCCTGCATCTATGATTCCATTTCCACAAACACCTACATATCAAGGATCCAAACGGACAGAAGTTTGACACTCATTTCTTGTATGATTGTCTACATAACACCTTACATTATATGTGTTTCAAGTTATTCAAACATTTTGGTTGTAAACATAATTACAAGTGTTGGTAAATGATGATGTGTTGTAACCAGTTCTAACAATTCCATTTCCACAATCTAAAACAATTTCATCTGCTACCACTTCATTTTGAGAATAACAAGTAAAACTTCTAGATCATTGATTACTGTCATTTATTATAATAGTACCACCAGTAGTAATATAATCACACAAAGCATCTTCTTCTCCAATTGCTGAAAAATGATAAGATATTTGATCTGAATAGTTGTTGTTGAATTCTGTATAGGTTAAACGAACTGTATTGATATAATCTGGATTTGTACAAGCTATATTATCTGATATTTTTCCAGACAAATACAAGCTTAAACTTTCCCCAGAATTTAATGAAGGATAATTCCAAGCTAAATCTACAGGATTTTTTGTTAATCCAACAGTACCTGTCCAAGCAACATAAGCAATACAACTTGAATTTGGCCAAATGTCTTGTAAAACAATGTTTGATATTTCATTTGGTCATTGGTTTTCTAAAATAATTTCAAATAATTTATCATCTCATAACAAATGCTCATCAGGATCAGAATCCTTTGTCAAAACCACAATAGATTTTTGTGCTCTATGTGCAATAGTACTAGATTCCAACACCTCTATTGGATTATAAAAATATATATATGAATCATTTACAAAACTTGTATATGCATTGCAAGACACCGAATCAATTAATTGGCCTGTAACAATCATAGATCATGTTTGTCAAGGACTAAGGTCAAATCCAGAATATTCTACAATATATCTACCGCTACCATCTCGAGTTTGGGCAAAGTTTGCTCCAACAACTCCAGTAATACTAGCAGATAAATAAGAGATACACAATGGCATATGATCTACTACACGAACTCATGTAGCATCACCAATTCAAAGATTTGCAAAATCAACTCTATATGTAATTAGGTCTCCAGTACTAATGTTTATATCTCCTGTGGTAAACGGAATATTTCCAACACTTTGATATTTTTGTATAACAGGCAATGGTCTCAATTCAAAATATGCCATATCATAATCTCATGATGTCAGTGCCCAATTTATTGTATGATGAGGTGAAGCATTTACTCTAACCTGTCATGTCAAATAAACCACAACTGTTTCTCAAGACAGCAAATCAAATCATGAATATTCAAATACCCAATTTCAACCACTCAGCCATTGACCACTTTGATATGGATATACTCATTGAATGTTATGTGAAACTAAATCCAATGATGCTGGTAATAGATCTCTTATATATGCATCATAAAATGTTCATGAACCAACGTTTGTCAGCTCTATCATAAATTCAACATAATCTCCAACACTAAACAATCCTGTATTTAATAGAGTTTTTGTAATTTCAAGTTTTCATAAAGCTGCTTTTTGTCAAACTGTTAATGTTCCAGTACAGGAAAATTCTTGACCATATATTGTATGAGCACCCATTGAAAAAGTATATTCTCAAGTGTGACTTATATTTGGTCATACAAAAACTTCTCATGTTTTATAATAAATATTATGAGGCCAAGGTCCAATCAAAGCAGGATTTATTGTTGGATGAGAAACATACATAAATGTAGGTATATTAAAATCTGGCCATATTTGCCAAGAAATTTTAGCAACTTCTCACAATTCTATATTATTTGGAAAAACATCTATAGTACATCCAGACATTATTTGAATTTCTCCAGTACAATTTGCAGTAGGCCTAACAAGTCATCCAGCAACAGTTCCAGTATAATTGTTTCTAACTCCATAAGCTACTATATAGTTTCAAATTTGAGGATAAACATATGATACATATCAAGTTGAAGGATAAATTATATTTAACATTTCTCAAGTTAAAATATTTCAAAAAATCAAATAATTTGAAATCGCCCAAGAATCTGTTGTCATAGTAAAATCTGTTGGATATCAAATAACTCAAACAACAGGACTTACTGTTAAATCACAACTAGGTTTCATTAGTTGACACTGACTATCACATCCATTTCCAAAACCAGGACCATTATCACATTGCTCATAAACTCCATTATCATTTGGTAAATCCACCTTTCCGTCTCCACAAATTTTTAATTCAGGTTTTGGAATGTTGTAAGTAACACTACAACTATTTGATCCAGCAATATTAGAAACATTCATAGTGGCTGTAAAAGGTCCATAATATCAATTCGGTGCTACAGTATTAAAACTACCAACATCTGTGTTTACATTTTTATAGTTAGGAGAAAATGAAGGAGGCTGAATAGTTATTTGTGTAGGATTAAAATCTCAATTTATGGTCCAATTCACTTTATAGTCAGAATTTTGTAGATGGCTTATAGTCAAAGAACAGCTAGGAGGAGTCTCTGTAATAGCTTTACATGTATTACTACAACCAGCATTTCACCAACCAAGTTTATTTGGATCATTTGGATCACACTCTTCTACATAAGTTCCATTTGTATAACTTGTGCTTCCACCTGGTCTATTTACAATTCCATCTCCACACCAAAAAATTTTATAATTCAAACATTCTCAAATATGTGAATTTACAGCTCAGTATTTTACTTTAACATCTGGACAAGAACTATAACTAGACACAGTATTTCCAGCAGGATAACAAGTCCAAAAATTTTGACCAAAATCTCTATGATAAAGTTTACTTGTAACACTATTTGGTGCTCATGGAAAAACTGTATAATATTTTATATTAAAATGAATTTGTGCATCTATTTTATTTGGATTTGAATGTTTTAAGTATGATGGCTTATTAAAAGTACAACCATCATAATTTTGTATAGCCAAAGCTCAGTCTGGATCATTTGCAACTGTAACATTACTAACTCTATTCCAATCACTACAATTAGTCAAAACACTACCATTACGCCAAAGGTCTACAGTAGAGTTTACAGATATCAAAGAATCTATTGTGTTTCAAAAAACATCATAAGGATTTCTAGTAATACTATTTACATCATTTCATAAATAGTAGTACACATTCTTTGATTCATTTGTATTACAAGAATTGTAAGTAGACGATATATTGTTTGTAGAAATATTACCAGCACTTACAAATGCAATAGTAGATAATATAAACAAAACAAATGCAAGAATTTTTTTCATTTTAATAATAAGTTATTTTTTAAAATATTTCAATTATACTCATTCATTCCCACCAAATTCTCCACCATCTCCATTTTCTCCACCCACAGAATTACTGTTATCTCCAGGTTTTACATCTGAACTAGAACCATCTCCTGAATTTACATCTGAACTAGAACTATCTCCAGAATTTGGGCTTGACCAAGGATTATCTTCTTGTTCCGGTATCGGCTTTGGTCCAACCGTATAAGATCATGCTACACTAAATTTCTTTTGTTTAGCATAATCTATTTCAGTACGAGCCACAACACTATTTGTTGTTAAATTAGATTTGTAATCTTTTTCTCCTTCTACCACAACTCTTCGATGTCAATTTTCACTAATTTCGTCTGTTTCTTCTTCAGATGTTTCTTCTTCAGATGTTTTTGTTCAAATCTCAATCCCCTTCAAATTTATACCTATAGACTCATTAGCACACTCTCACAACAAATAAAATACATAATCTAACTCAAGTTTAACTTTTTTATCTCAAATGTCAACAACCTCTCATGACAATAGTTGTTTTAACTGATCATCATCTAAATCTAAATGTGCTATATTTGTTTGTTCTTCCAATGTTTTTTTTAGTGTTTTTTTTAGTGTTTCTTTTAATATTTTCTTATGAATATCACTTTTATCTAAATTATTCAAAAATCGTTCTTTTGTAGCTTCCAAGTCTACCTTTTTTATTGTTTGAATTCATGAATTAGGATCATCTTTTATTCAAAGTACATTAGTAGATCACATTTGAGTCATAGAATATCACCTTCATTTTTTATTATTTCTATGATAAAATGCCGTCATACCAAAAAGATTTTTTTCCTCTCTTCTTTCAAGAGTTTTATTTCATTTCAAATCATTAACCATATCTTCCCTGTATTCTTTTCATTTTAAAGGAAATTGTGTTGTCTTATCATATCAATACAATTTTTGATAGATTAAACTACTACTACTATTATCTCTTTGTTTATTTATTAGCTCTAAATAGCGTCCATTATCTGTATTTGTTCCACCTTCAGATATAGTTGGATGATAAGAAAAAATCGCTTTAAATCTATCTACTATCATTACCTTTTCTATATCAGAAATGTTGGTGTCTTCTATTTTACTTTTCAATTCATTAAACATATTATTATTGTCCATGACTAATATCTCTTTTAATTTATCAAAAGCCTTATCATAATTTTCTTCATGAATAGTATCATTATCATTTATTAAATTAAATGTACTTGCCATAAATGCTCCATATATATTTGGAACTATATCATCCATCTTTGAAAGTTCTTTTTCAATATCATCAAAAAGTTTATCTATTTCATCATATTCCTCAAAAATATCTAAAAAGACAGTTGTTGTTTTATCATACTCATTACCATCAATCGTTTCCTTTGTTTTTGTGATAGTCTCTGTTGTGTTTATAATATTTGAATCCAATTGATAATCCAACACTAAGCTTGCTGTAGGATCAGATCTGTAATAAAAATTATATTTATCATCATTTCCTTTTACAATGGTAAGTGTACCAGTTTGTGGCATAGTCAAACTATCTCATTCAATTTCTATCAAAGAGTTTTTTCCACCAACATCAAGACAATTTTGTCACATATCCTTTTCCAATTCAAAAACAGCCTTTCCGTCTTCTATTTTAGAACACTCCTTTATAGGGAAAGGATGATTATTTTGATATCATGCATTCTCAACATTGTTTTTAAGCTTTTTAATTTTTTCATCAATATTTCCCTTCTCAACAACAATTTTCATATCCAAAGCTCATTCATATTTTGTAGGATCTCATTGATAATCTTGCATATCATATCCTACTTGAATATCATCTATTTTTGCTTTATTGTCTCATATAAACAAATGAAACTTGCCACCATTTATTCTACTATAATCCATCAATCATATTTTTGTATTAGCAGGCACAAGTAAATATTTTTCATCTGCTGATAATCTAGAATAATTAGCCACATTAGAATCTATATTTATATTGGCATATTTTATCAAATCCAAAGGAATACGCAAAACATTTACAGCATCACCACCAGCATTTTCTGTAGTTGGTTTTAATTTAATTTCCAAATCAGGAGCCAAAACATCAGGATGTGCTATTCCCAATTTAGCATTCAAGTAATTTACTGCATTCTCTGCAAGATATCAATCTATGTAAAAACCTTCTCCATTCACCTCACTCATTCATCTTCCTGTCACCAATTTTTCAAAATAATTAGCATGACTTTGTTTTGTCTCTTTAGAATATAAGTTTTTATATTTTGTAAAATCTACAAAAGAAATAATAGGAATAAATCCAGCCAACATTTGAACAGAAACTCCAGCTCCACTTAAATGTCGACTACTTGCATCAAGTTTTTTATTATTTTTCCATTGTATTGCATAAGCTTCCGCTACTTCATGTATAATTGCTGTAAGCCTTGGATCATCTTTCTTCAAATTTTCCAATCATGCACTATAATAAGAAACTCATCTATACAAATTTTCAGCAGCATCAGAAACTAATTTACTCTCATTTTTATTTAAGTCGTTTAAATTTTTAGCTTTATAAAAATGTTTAGCCAAATTTTGCTTTATAGCAGAAACAACATTTTCTTTATCTTTTGACAAATCTACTCACACCAAAGAACTATACAAAACACCATTTTCGCCTGTCAAAGCCTCTTTTATTTTTAAAGACTGTTCATCTACTAATTTCATTTTATCTCTAGATCGTCATAAGTATGCTCATCCACCTAATCAAACTCAAGGAATCCATGTTATATTGCCTCCAGTAGAAAAATAATGTGCTGATTTAGCTTCTAAAGATTTTAAATCTACATTTGGGTTTAATCTAGATGTAATTCAGGCAGTTCCATAAAACATAGGCAAAAACAAAGTTTTATTTGTTGTCCCAAATCATCATCCAAAATTAAAGCTAGTATTCTTTCAAAGTTCTACAGAGTTATTATATGAAAACACTACCCCAAGCACAGGTTCTTTATCTTTTGCCAAATTTCAAACACCCAAGCTCATAGTAAACTGGCCAGCCTTTCCTGCATCATAAGTCAAACCAGTTCATACAGAAGCACTTATTCCACCATTATTTAAAACTCCAGCATAAAACATAGGTTTTAGCCTTGCCCTAATTTCTGGATCATCTACTAGTCATTCTTTTAATAATTTGTTATATTGATCTGCAAAAGCTTTTTCCAATCATTCTATTCAAATTTCTCCACTTTCTATTTGTGGTAAAACATAATTCAGATATTCTTCTTGTGCATTTTCTCAATACCTAAATATATAATCTATAGGCATAGGACTATTTGCCAAAGTAGTTTGTAAATAATTGAGTAATCAAGGATTAGTTTTTAACTCTTCTAATATTTCTTCTAATCATTGTTTTTTTAATTCTTTTACATCTGACAAAAGTGCAGATTCTCCATTCTGTTCCATTAAATTTTCGCAAAAATCTATCAGATTTTGCCATGGAGCTTTTACTTTATCCTTATCTCCTGAAAAGTTTCTATCTACATTTACACTTTTATAAACATTTTTTACTGTAAGTCACATAATAGTTCATCTATCACCAGAATCTACTCTACCATCTTTATTGTAATCTCCCAACAACATCACAAATTTCTTTTCATTTACATTATCATATCGATCTTTTTCTTTATCTTTATCATACTCTACACCATCTAAATTATCCATTATTTTCATGCTATTTACAGCAGAAACTATATCCTGTCTTCATTCCAATACTCCTACCAAAAAATCAAAAACAGCATTGTAATACAAATCTTCAGCTGACGAGCTATCTTTTTCTCATTTAACAACAAAATGTCCTTGTTCATCCTTTATATCTTTCTTTTGATTTTCTTTATAAAGATTGTAAAGTTCAGTAAATTTTTTATGTTTTTTAGTAGAATTTGGATCTGTAAGATATGTAGAAAGATCTATCTTATTTACAATTCTTTTTAACTCTCTCAAATCCTTGCTATCAGCAAAAACAACTCCTAAATCAATACCTCATTTTTTATTAGCTCTTTCTTTAAATAACTGTCTCACTGCTTGTCATCTTTTGTCCGAATCTATAAGTCCTATATCTTTAGCTCTGCCAATTGCTTCTTGCTTGTATATACTTGTAAATAAACTATCAACATCCTTTTTCTCATTCTCATCCTCATCTACAACATCAAATCCATCTATTCCTCTAAGAAAATAGTTTTCAAGCAATCACATCACTTTTTTGAAATAATCTCAACAATTTTTATCCTCTTTATACATTTTATATAATTCATAAAATTCTTGTCTTTTTTTGTTTTTACCTTGTGATGGTCTAGGTGGAATAGAAAGATCATAATCTCTAGAAACATTTTGAAATATTTCTTGCACAGAAACATCTTCATCTTTAAATGCATCCCAAAGAATCTTCTTTAATTTTCTAAGATTCCTTCTTTCCAACAAGGCAGGATTGTTTGTACTATAATCAGTTGTTGCTATACTCATATCTTCATCTACTCACTTCAAACCTTTAAGTCACAAAATTCTTTTTAAAGCACGCTTTTCTCTTTTAATATCTTTTCAAGATTCAGTTCAAACATATCTTTCTGCCTTATATTGAATTTCTTGATTTTTTGTTAAACCATTCCCTTTCCCTAAATCTTTATCATCAGTTAAAATAAGGTCTTTTATGGTAAAGTTTCTTTTATCTGATTTTTCATCTATCAAATATTGATCTATTGAATCATAATTATCTAAATCAACATCAAAGCTAACAAATCTTGTATCTGATAAGTTAATTTTTTTATTTTTATTTTTTGATTTCAATCTGTTCATAAATTTTTCTTGTGAAATATATTCTCCACCAAAATAATAATCACAATTATCGTTCAATTTACTTTTTAGCGTTTCCCAATCTTTATTTAAATATTCTTTCATATGTATTTCCGCTTCCTTCAAAATCAAAGCTTTTGTAATAGCTTCTATTTCATTATTTCTATTAGACAAATCTTGTATTCTTTCCTCAGTATTTCCAGTGTTTTTAATCTCTTTTAAATTATCTTTATATTCAGTCTTTATTTCTTGAATTCTTTTTTCAATATCCCCTTTTTTATTACCATTATTCTCTATGTCCTTAATCTCTTTTTCTACTTTAGAGATTACACTTTCATACTTATTTATATTTATTCCTCAACCCTCATTTGAAGTTATATTTATAGTTATATTTTTTCTATATTCTTGTCAATTCTCATCCTTTAGTATTACGGTAAAAATATCTTGTCCAGGAAATTTTCACTCATATTGCAATTTTTCATCTAAAAGAGTCAAGGGAGAATTTCCTTTATCATATGGTGGAATTATTTCATAAGTATGCTTAGGTGGAAGTGTTCCAAGATCAATTTTATCATTCAAAGAACATGTATATAAAAACGTTCGTCCATATTTATCTGTTCCAACATCAGCAACATCAATATTGTTATCAATAGGTTTTACATTATTTGTTGTATTTTGCCCATCTAATCATCCTCACGAAGAAGTTCAATTTATAGCTGAAGGATTCTGATTTAGTGTATTTGAAGCAGTTGTTGTATTTGAAGCAGTTGCAGGAGCTGTAATTTTTTTATCGTTTATCCATTTTTTCAAAGCCTTAAAGGTTTCTATTCAAAACAATCAATCTGCTCAATGTATGGGTAAATTTTCCAATTTATTATTATTTGTTGCTTCTCATCAGATATGCTCTTGTAGTTTTGTAATTTCTTTTTTCTTCAAAAAATCTATTATCTTCTCCTTATCTTTAAAGTTACTTCCATTAATTTCTTTTACAACCGACTGTGAAGTTATTCAATTATAAAAGCTAAGTGAAATTTCATTATCTCATAATTTTAAAGTTACTGATTTTTGAGTTTTATCTTTATTTGCAGCTATTTGTTCTTGAAATATTTCTAAATCTAACAATGTTTGAAAACCCTGTAACTCAAAACTTGTCGGTCCAATAATATTTTGAGCAATTTCATCGTCTTTAAATGCATCTAAAGTAGACATTTGTGCGTCCAACCAAGCATTAAAAGCAGGTTGCAAAATATCTTTTTTTGCTTGGTTTTTATACTGTTCTGCCGTTTCTTCCACAAAATATTGAAAAGATTGCTCAATTTTTTTATCAAATTCAGGAAAATTGAATTTATCTATTCCAGGAATATCCCTTAAGTTCTGATCTTCTAAATTATCTTTATTTTCAATATCTTTCACATAATTATTTTGACCTTGTGTCATATTTAGCACAAAATAAATAAAATATTTACTACAATATCAATTTTATCCAAAAAAATAAATATGCCAAAATTTTTACCATATTATATACACTTAATCAACCATAATATAAAATTTATGATGCAGTATGCGTTGATAAATTAAAAAACAATTCTTTAAAAAAATATTATAACATTAAAAAAAATTTATTCTTTTTTTGATTTTGAAAGCTTTTCATCAGGATTTTCTTTGTTTTCAAAAACAGCTACTTCAGCTTTTCTTGTATCTGGAGAATTTTCATTTATTTCTTTCATATTTTTCAATAAAGTAACAGGTCAGATAGTTTCATTTTTTTCCACAGAAACCTCCTTTTCATTGTTAATTTCGCTAGGCAAATTTGCTTCAGATTTTTTTGATTTTGAACTATCCTGATTCAATTCTGATTTTTTTAATTCTTTTCATTCTAATTTTCACTCAACATCTCATTCTGTAGCTATTTCTCTTGCGTTTTTTACAATTTGTCTTACACCAGCAAAAAATCATGGTTTTTCATTTTTTTCATTAGATAAATTTTCCTTTTCTATACTACTCTCTTTTTTTTCTCAATCTTTGTTTTCTGTTTTTTGCTCTTCTTTTTTATTTCTTGAAAACAATCTTTTGAAAAATCATTCTTTTTTTTCTTTTTTTGTCTTTCAAGACTTTTCTTCAATTTTCTTTTCCTCTTTTTTTTCTTCTTTCTTTACTTCTTTTTTTTTAAGTTTTTTCTCTTCTTGCTCTTTTTTTTCAGTTTTTTTTTCTTCAGAACCTTTTTTTTGGTCTTGAGAAAAATCTATACCAAAATTACTCAAAAACTCTCACACAGTTCATTTTTCTTTTTTTGAA
>Ga0265293_10002123_pt1 | contig 41052 bp, 72 predicted proteins | sample Munlanlewell138R_FD_192505 | JGI IMG/M metagenome (GOLD analysis project Ga0265293, IMG submission 192505) | Leachate microbial communities from a municipal landfill in Southern Ontario, Canada - Leachate well 138R | ecosystem: Engineered > Solid waste > Landfill > Unclassified | place: Canada...
TCCATCCCGTAACACAAGTAGCAGCAGCATAAGTTACATTATAATTATTGGCGTTATCATCGCCAAGCTTATAAGTTACTGTATCAATTTTTGTTACATCTGATATATAAAAAACACATAAAATAATATCATCTGTTGTCGAAGCCAAACCACTATTAAAAGTTTCAAGATTCATAGAAGTGATATTTTTCCACATGCCAACAAAACTTGCTACATTATCACTTTCTAGTGTTTTAACTGCATTTTTGCCCATGGTATTATTTGTTGTATCATTGCTCAAAGTAGTCGAAGCCCATGCTGTAAACTCTGTTTGGTTAGTAAAATTCTCTATCTCTTTACAATTAACATGAAAAAAATACTCTAAAATATCATAGGCGTTCAAAGTCTGTGACCTCCAAAATTCACCATCTAATTCCGCTAAAATATCCCATGCAGCCTGTAAATTAACGTCGTTTATTGCCGGCGCGCCACCATTCGCCCATGTAAGAGGTGTAAAGTTACCAAATCCAGCCATTTATAACACCTCTTTTTCTTTTGTTGTGACTTGTTTTTCATCGTCTCCGGTTTTTTTAGCTGGCATATAATTTTTATTTACATTTTTTTTATTAAGAAATGTAATGTCAACAGTATATTTAGTTTCTTTTTCCGTACCTTCAACAATTATTTCATTAATTTTATAAAAATTATCTTGATCGCTTAATTCTTTCAGTAAATCCATTAAGAATAAATCAGTATCTTTTTTTGTATATACTTTCACTAATTTAGCCATTATAAACCCCCTTTTAACTTAAAGTTACTGTATATCTTATAAGTAATTCGACCGCACTTGTTTTGGTATAATTCCACAAGACATGTGAAATTAAAGTACCAGTATCTACAGAAGCGGTCGCATTGTTTCCGCAAAATACTCCAAGTTCTTCTATAGTTGTATTACCTTCCCCACTTGTTATATAAAAATCCGTTACTATCTCGCCATATATTGGTGGAGCTGTCAAGCCTCTGGCAATATAAAAACTTCGATAGTATTCAGAACCAAGCAAGGTATCACCAGCAGCAACCGCGGTGTTATCCGTTCCTAATCCTAAATACCGAATATCTATATTTGGTACATATCCGGCCAATATTCCGATCATTTCATCAAGAAGTAAATTAGTAATTATATTTTTGAATTCTTTGATTTTTTTCCCATTCTCAAATATTTCATACTTTCCAATTATTTTTAATTTATCTTTTATCAATCGCTAGCACCCCCCAAAATATTAATAGAATCATTGTTAGGGAATAGTAAATCAGCAGGGAATAACAAATCATCTGGAAATAATAAATCGTCGTATTCTGTAGCCTCATAAGTACCAGCATATGATATTATTTCGTCAATTTCTTCTAGTACTACAATTAGTTCCCCTGCTCCTGTTTCAACATACGCCGGCTTGAATTGCTTCTTGAAAAACTCTTCCCATCCTCCAAGAGCTGAACCATCCAAAACTTTATAATGATATACAATATTATTTTCATCAATTTGCGATGAATCCCATGTTATGCTTTCCACCAAAAACATCTCATTTATTCCTAAAACACTATGTTTCAAGCTAAATTGCTCCATTGTATTGTATATTTTTTCATATAGGTCAAAACTGCAATAATCAGCGCTATTGCTATATTTATTTAAAAGTTCTTGAGTAAATAACATTGCATCCGGAATAGAATTTAAATTATCATTTTTTACATAATGTTCATAAATTCCAACCGATGCTATTTCAACAGGATTTTTGGCACCAACTAGAATCGGGACCAGTCCGTAATAATTAATTTTAATATCAACACCAATCGCCAAAGCAGCATCCGAATCCGAAGTTGATATAATGTTACTGTTATAAGTCCAAAGCCATTGAAAATCGTCATCCGAGTCAATCCCCTTTACTCCTACAGTCTGGTCTACTCCATCAACTTCAATTCTTGGAGTCTTAGCAATTGGGAATTTTACTGTAAATGATTTTATAGCCCCATCTGCTGCTGGCGATGGGATTTCATTTTCCCTCAGATTTGTTAATGTTTGATTACCTCTGACAAACTGGTAATTTCTATAATTGGCAATAGAACTTTTAGATCTAAAATTATAAAATCCAAATGGACTTGTTAAATTATCAAAATTTATTGGATTTACTACATAGCCTATCGAGTGAAAGTTCAATAACTTATCTTTGTCGATATTCCATATGTAGCCATATTCAGCTAGTATGTCAAGGCACTCGTAAATTGTTAGATAGTTAAATATCTGATTTGATAAAATAGGTAAATTTACTTCTATATTTCCTTCCCGGATCCCAAAATCATAATCTGTATTTACTATATTCCCTAAATACCTATTAATTAAATCTTTTACAATATAATCTATAGTTCTATTTTCAAAGGCTATTTTAGCCAAAGCCCTAGTCGCAATTAAAGAATTATCATCGATTTTTAAATCATATCTTGCTTCGTTCTGAATTTCTTCGTATTTTTCAATATCCACTATTACACCACTCCATAAATGGACATCTAAAGGGGAATAAAGTTCTACCAATTTATGCTTTGCTATTGTTGCCCCCCTATCATCCGAAACAATACATTGCATACCAGACTTATAATTTATTCTTTCCTCTACATTCCAGCCCGGTTCCATTTGTATCTCATATTCACAAATATTATCATTGTCATTGTCAATTAATAATTTGTATGGCATATTATCCCCTCTTATTCCCTATTGTACTTTGCAATCTTCGAACAACTGGATCCATCATTTTATCTATATCTTGTTGATTGAAAAATTTAGGGTTATTGATTACTAATGCGATCTTTTCTTGTAATCTGCTATTAGTAGAAGTTGAAAACCCGGTATTCACTCCAGCCATTGACATATTTTTAAAATTATTAAAATTTAAATCGCCTGCAATTTTTTCAACTGATTCTCTTAATAATGCCCGTTTACCTAACATTGTTTTTGCCAACATCATCATTAAATTAGGCATCCATTTATCAGATTTGCTTCCCGGCCCTTCTTTTGTTGGAGAACTAAAGCCAAGGAAATTACCTATGATTCCAGCACCTTTGGCGACAGTGTTTTTCAAATCTCCAAATTTTGATTTAATACCATCTATTAAGCCACCAATCAAGTTTTTTCCAGAGGTAAACATAGTTCTTGCCAATGATTTTATAGGATTTGTTATATATCCAACTACATTATTTATTCTACTTTTTAAAGCTGGTATTTTATTATTTACACCATCTATAATTCTTTTTATTATTTCTCTTCCAGTAGCTATTGCAGCCACAAAAGCAACTTTTCCAGCCCCAACCATTACATCGACAATTAGCTTACCAAGCTTGTCTATAAATTCTTTTTTCTTTTCCTTATTACCCTCAGATACTTTGTCAATCATGCTACGCCCTGAACTTTTAATTATATGTTTTTTAGGCATTGCAGTAAACCAGCCTTTAATAGCCCCCCACCATCCGTCTAATTTTTCAGATATTGCCTTTTTCCCATCTTCAAAAGATTGTTTTAATGATTTTATCCAACCATTAAACCATATTTTTATATTTTTTTTCTGAGCTTCAAACCATTTACTTAATGTTTCTTTCCATATTTCAAATTGCCTTTTATTTTCTTCGTTTTGTTCATTTGTCCATTTGACAATAGCTGCCTTCCATCCTTGCAAAAGTTCTTTTAAAGTTGATGGCATATTATTAAACCATCCTTGAATAGTCGCTTTCCATTCGCTTAATTTGGTTACTATTCTATCTTTAATTTCATTAAATTTATTAGATACTATTGTCTTTATTTCATTAAATTCCTTGTCAAATGTTGCTTTAAGCTCCATTATTTTAGCTTTAACCCTTTTTACAAATTCAACAACTTTATCAGCAGTCTCAACAACTTTTATACCAAAATCAACAAGGGTTTCAATTATTTTCATTATCTCTCTTCTGTGGTCATATAGCCATTTTGTTACTTCTTTTACTTTGTCAACTAAGAAATTAAAAGCTTTTATTAATTCTACTTTTATTTTATTAGCAAGAATTAAAATTTTATCTTTTAAGTCAACAACTTTAGCAATAAATTTTATAGCCTCTTCTCTTGAATATCCAAATTTTTTGATAAGGATATCTAAAGCTTTGTTTGTATCACCTTTTAAGATACTTATAAATACTTGTATAGTGTTTTTTATGCCTTCTATTGCTAACTTTAAAAGGCCAGCTTTTTTAGCTACTACAATAAAAACAGTAATCAGAGACACCCATTCAGCAATAACAACACCAACAACACCAACAATTATTAATAAAGGCGTGGATAATGCCCCAACAAAAGTTATAATACTACCAATTGCCCCAATTAAAGAACCAAAAACAATTAGTAATGGGCCAACAGCAGCAGCCAATAACCCAATAACAATAGATACTTTTTGCATGTGTGGGTTTAATGTCGAAAATCTATCTAAAAGCCTATTTAAAATATTTACTGCTTTTGTAAAGAATGGCAATAATATTGTTCCCATTCTTGCCCCAGTTTCTTTCATTCCTTCCGAAAAAATTCGCATTTGATTTGATGCCGATGCTTGGGTTCTTTCAAAATCTCCAACTGAGTTTTTTGAGGCCTTCATAATATAGTTATATCTTAATTGTATTTTTTCGGCTTGTGTCATTTCTTTATATGTCTTTTTAATCCCTGTACTTAATGCAAATTGTTCTAAATTGGCAACCGTCATTACTATGCCAAGCCGTTTTAGTGCTTCTGTTTCGCCTGTATAAGCACCTGTTAAAGCAATATGAATTTCATCAGGTTTCATATTTTTAAAAGATGCCATATCACCTGTTAAGTTAACTAAATTCATAGCCATTTTTTGTGCTTCCGTTCCTGATAATCCCATTGCAGTTCCCATGTCACCATAAACAGATGCCATATCAAGAGCTGTCCCCTTTGCTAGACCGATGGATTTCAAAGTTTTGTCTGACCAGTTTAAAACTTCTTGAGTTCCATTTTTAAATACTACCCCTGTTTTGGATACTGTTTCGTTCATGTCGGATGCTAATTTTATACTGGCACCCATTGCGCCCAAAATTGGAAGGGTAACAAAAGTTGATAAAGATTTTCCAGCCGATGATATACCACCGCCAATTTTTTTAAAAACTTCGCCTGTTCTTGTTGCAGCATTTTGGACATTATTTAATCCTGTCAATGTTTCTGCGCTATCTAGTATTACTTCGCCCGCTAACTGGAATAAATTAAATAATCCCATTATTTTTTTACCTCCTTCCCAAAATTATTTAAAGGATCCAATCTTTTAATTGCTTCCCTTGCTTTGTTTCTGCATTCTTCCATCTCTATTTCTTTTTCTTCTTTTGTTCTGCTTTTTAGCCTGGAAAATTCAAGAACTTTCTTTTTGTAATCATCAAAGGAAATAAAATTATCCTTATCCATGTTTTGGAGTTCGACCAACCATCGCTCCCATAACCTAGCATCAAATATTTTTTCCCTTGTTTTATTGATTATCTTTCCGGCCTCAATAAAATGCATTTTTAAAATAGATTCCGGATTATGGTAATTAGTATAAATTAACTCTAATTCTTCTTCATATCCATCATTTTGGACTTGAAGACTCTGGATAAAAAACTTACTATATCTTTATCATTTAGAAAATGTTCCCATAGCTTTAATTCATTAATCAGCCCAATATCTTTGATTTCTTGTGGTTCTATGTTATAGATAGCCGAAATAAAAATTAATGTATCTTCTAAGGCTACATCAAAATTTAATAATGCTTCCTGAACCATGGATATCATTAATAATATTTCATTGAAATTTCCTGTTAAATCAGGTTTTAATTTTAGTTTACCTATTATCCTTGTAAATAATGGTATATGTTCCCTCTGTAAATTATAATTGTACTCTTTTTCATTAATTATTATCATTTCTTAAATCTCCTTTAATTTTAATATGATTTATATAAATTATATTCTCCCTGTAATTGCGCCCTGATTAAATCCTCTTCTTGAGTGGGTATATCTCTATTATACTTTATATAACCGTTTAGATGTATACTCTTGTTATTATCTGAATTAGTTATATAATCCAACTTTTCGACTAAATCATCAACTAAACTCTGAAAAGTTAATTGATTTTTTTGATTATCCCATAAATCAACTGTTAATGTTAAAATGTTGCCCGGATGATTGTCAAGTATTTCTATTTCATATACTGCAAAGGGATAGTCGATATCTTTCAGAGGCAATTGATTAAAACATCGTGGAAAAATTTCCTTTATAATCTGAACTATTACTAATTTCACAGGATAACTAATATTCTTTGTTGACATAAATTACCCCCCTCCTATATTACTATATTCTTTTTCGGCTATAGCCTGCAATTTACCTATATTTTCCATGATTCCATCTTTTATAAATGGGCGTTTTCGCATTCTTCGCGTTCCTTCATGAACGAAAATCGCATATTTAGCGGTCGCGCCAATTGTTAAATAATTCTTACCCCATATTTTAGATAAATAATATTGTATACTTCCCCTTAATCTGCCAGTATCGACCGGGCATCTTTTTTTTGCTTCAGCTACTAAAAACATTCCCATTTTTTTTAATGTATTCCATCCCGTTTTTTCAAATATGTTTTTAGCTTTATCAAAATTATTTATTGTCATTCTCATACTTGCCCTTGCCTGTGCCATGATATCGCCTCAACTTTCTATGTATTCAACAAAGATTAAATCTACTTTAAAGTGATGGTTTTGGTTAATTGTATTTTTTAATTTACCTGACATTTTATATATAAATCCGGCTTGGTCTCTATATCTATTCTCAGGTTTTAAATAATTTTTAGCATTATCACAATATTCAAATAACCCGTTATACTCAGAATTTTCCCCAGCTTTTCCTGCCAGAATTGAAGGTTCTACGTTTTTACAGTTAATAACTCCTCTTAAAGTCATAACCTCCCCCCAATTATCCTTAATCCCTCCTATTTGGTTTGGTTCTCTTCCTATCTGTTCTAATACTATTATATCCTCAAAATAGTCCTCTATTGCCATTTTATCACCTCTTTATTAAATAGAGAGTGTATATAAAATAATACACTCTCTTTAATATTATTAATTTTCCAGTCTAATCCTCCATGGTGGGCTATCCATGGCATCCTTTGCATAATGAGCTGTGTACTGTACATCTAGCACTATATCTTCATGTGCCTTGATATTGAACTCAATCTTACCATCACCCAATACATTCAATAGTTGAATTAAGGCATATTTATCATCATCCCTGACTCCTGCCCAAGTGATATTTTCGTGATAATCACCAGCAGCAATGATTAAATCATCGGTTATTTCATGATAATCTCCGGCATCTGATACACTCAGGCCAGCAAAGCAATCATTGAAATTTGTTGATGTTAATTCTAAAAGCCCAAATGTTAACATCGGCTGCGATTTTGTTATCCTCCGATTACCTTCAACCATTCCATATTGACCATTAAAATCAATATGTTTAAATTCTCTATCATCAGAAAATTTTATATCGCCTCTTGTTGCGCCAATTTCGCGCTGTGTTGCTTCGCTATATTCTTTATATATAATCCCGTTACCTTGCCACGTTCCGGTCGCTGTTGGTACGGATGTTTTTATTGGTGTTGACATTCAAACCCCTCCTTCCTATGTCATTTTAAAGGCTGCTGCGGTAACATTAGTAGCCTCTGAGATGGTAAAACTAACATAACCAGTACTAGATGCATTAAATCGATGGGTAGGAAATGGCCCAATTATAAAATCGTCTCCATCGGGAATTGTTACCGTTATGTCGTGGGTTCCTCCTTGATCGCATTCCTGCGCACTATCTATAGTGACTATTGTATCACCGCCAGCAGCTACATTTATTACATGTAAAAAAGTTTTACCATCATTTACAAAATATCCGCCCTCGACAGCCATTGTAGTATATTGCGTTGTTAATGATTTCCATTCTATCCCGTTACAATCAACTTCTATCGGTGTTAATTGTTGCAAAGCCATTTAAATTCCTCCTTTCTATGTCATTTTAAACGCACACGCTGTTATATCTGCGAATGCCGATAATCTAATTGTTACTTTGCCAGTATCTGGCGCATTGAATATGTGTGTTGGTAAAGGCCCAATTATCCAATCGTCACCAAATGGAATAACAATAGCAACATCGTGAACCGTTGTGCCTCCATAATCACAAGTATTGGGAACGTCAATGGTTGCTGTCAAAGCTACAGCTCCTGAGTCATTTTTTATATTTACAATGGTTTTCCCATCGTTTAAAAATTCATAGCCATCAACCGCGGTCGCTGCTACATAATCAGCAGTATCACTGTAAGCTTCCGCTCCATTGTAATCAAATTCTTTTGGTGTTAAAACTGCCACAGCCATTTATAACACTTCCTTTCTAATAATATTTTCTATAAGGCATTAACATATTTATAATACTTGTGGGATATCCATTATAAATTTTAGATATCCCAAAGGAAATACTATAATCATCAATCTTTTCACTCTGGATTCCATTATTTATTTTATTAGAATCTTTTGATAGTTTATAGTTTATCATTGCTGAATAAGGAAATTTCAAGGATTTTGGGTACCATAACTTATAGACTCCAACATATTCACCGACCGATTCATCAACTATCGAACCATAATCAGTATCAATAGTTAAGTAAGCACCTCCCGAATCTACAGTTTTTACATAATATATCCCATCGTTCTCTAAGCTTCCTATAATTTTTATAGTGTTGCCAACAATAAATCGATCTAAACTATTTGAAGAATCTAATATTTTATTTGTTGAGGCATCAAAGCTTATAGTATTAGAACCCAAGTATTTACTATTATCTATGTCAATATCTCTTATAAAATGATTTTTACAAATATCGTGAATTTCCTCTTCAATAATATTTCCAAGTACTGTAATCCTCAAATCATTTGTTGTATCTCCTAGATTCATTCCTAAAATACTTTTTACTTCTGTTAATGTTGCAATCATAATTACACCCCATAATAAGCTATTATAGATCCACCGGCAGCGATTGTACAACTTGTATACCTACCATATACAACTGTTCCAGCTAACATTGGAATAGTTGTTATTCCGGTAATATCACCGACCAAAGTGATAGTTGAATCGGCTAATATCTGGATAGCCTGAAAAATAAATCCTGTTGCTGGTGTAATCGTTGCTGCCCCTGAATACTTACCACCTAAATTACCAAGGGAAATATTACTAAGTTCTGTTAATTTTGGAATAGACATTTTTAAACCTCCTTAAACAATATATCCCCCAGCAGCTATTGCTTCATATTCAACGATAACATCTAAGTCGACAGCGGTCGCCCCTGTACCCTGTAAATCGACGACAATTGTTTTTGTAGCCTTTAGGACTGCACCACCACCAGAATATGATACCTGTTCATCGTCTGCATTAATAGAAGCGGTAACCGCTGTTGCCGCGCTTATAAACTCCACAGCCTGAGATGCCCCACCTTTTATTGCTGCACTTGTCAAATCTACTGTTGTTACTCCATTAGCCCTTAAAACAACTCTTTTAATAAAGCATGATTGATCTGTAATAGTACCTACTGTTGTTACTCCTGCATTTGCTGCTGCTGTTATATTTTTAGTAAATATTTGAGTTTTTCCGGCCTGTCTATTACATGCATTGTTTGGTGTTTCTATTTTATCTGCCTCTGTCTGAATATTTGCAAATTTTGTTACAGCTGTAACATTTGCAAAATCACCCAATAAAGCTCCCAACGTTTCAGTACCACCGGCGTTTACAATTGTTCCAATTACATCAGTATCTGCAATAATTTGCTTTGCTAAAGCTACCAAAGAAGTTCCGGCAACTGTATCACTTTTCTTTCCTACTACTTGCGCAATCGTGGCATCTGTTGCCAAATCTTCTGTTGGAAACAATAACGCTGCTATTACTTGCTTGCATAATGCAATAATACTATTCCCGGCGACTGTATCGGATTTATTTCCGATTACTTCATTTGTTTGGGCATTAGCTGCCGAATCTGCGCCCGGTACATCTTGAAATTCATCTATAATAACCAAAGCTGCTATAATTTGGGCAATTTCGGCATCTACTGCTGCCAATATTTCGGCTATTTCTGTTACACTAGCAGCCTCCAAAGTATCGGCAACCGCTTTTATTGCTGCTATATCGGCACTCATTGAAGCCCCAGCAGGCGCGCCAGCCCTAGCGTATATTTGTTTTAATAATGCTATTGCGCTGGTTCCTGCGACCGTATCATTTTTGTTCCCTAAAACATCAGAGATAACGACATTATCGGCACTATCAGCAGTCGGTACATCATGAAAGGCATCAATAACTGCCAAAGCAGCAGCGACCGCGCTTGTGTCTAGCCCTGCAATTGGTGTATCTTGTGAACCTTGAACACTTGTTCCGTTCTCTCCACAAGTTCCAAAAAAAGTCCATGTACTACCCCCAATTGTGTCAACAACAAATTTGGCATAAGTTGTATCGCCTTGATTATATATAAACCCTTTAACTATTGCGTTAATGGCAGCGGTTCCTGAAAATTCGACAACGGATGTATTAGCTTTTCCGAAGAAATCAACTTCAATTCTTGGATAATCTGCCCCAACCAATTTAATATATGAAGTGTTTCCGGATCCATCAGTAAAGCCCACATGTTTTGTTTTTAATTTTAAATGATTACATGTAGCCTCTGATAAAAACCAAGTTGTAGCCTCAATTAAATTTGTTGAATCCCTTGTTTCAATATCTATATCAAGGCCAACACCTTTTAATAATAGTGGAGTCGTCAAGGCATCTATAGCACCTATAACTATTACATTTTTAAATACTGTACTATTAGCAGCAAATTCAATGCAAGCCCCTGTCAATGTTCCTATAGTGATTTTTGGTCTATCTTCGCCCTCACCAATACCATATATTTTTATTCCGGCTACATCAATATCAATGGCCGATGCTGTTACTATTGTTTCTGCATGACCCGGCAACATTATAATAATATCGCCTTGATTAGCGGTACATTTATTTATAGCATCGTCTAATGTTGCCATTGGATGGTCTATATCTGTTCCAGCACTATACGCCGAACCTGTGCCACTATGAACAAAATACATATTACCTTTCAAAGTCATAAGCATTCTAAAAGATGCCTCTAGTTCTCTTTTTAGTATTGGATTATTTATGTGTAAATTTGGAAATGACATTCTTTATTACCTCCTTAATTAGTAGACAGGGAATTAACTCCCTGTCATTCGTTCCTAATTATATAATTAGGCTATTAAGCCGATTTTAGATTTGTTATACTACCATGATACATTTCAGGCCCATAATCAAGACCAATTTGTGTATAAATCTGACCTTTATCAGATGCCCCAACTTTTGCCAAAGGTTCGTCAATTATTAATTTCCCATTAACTGGGCAATACATTACACCCATAACCGACATATCAACAATTGCAATTGTTCCTACTGGCATATTTGGATCCCACATAATACCGATTTCACAGAAATTTGTTATAATTTTTTGAATGTTTATGCCACCGACATTAATTGACTCAGGAGCATATCCATAAATATCACTAATTTTCACTAACTGAAAAGCATTGCATAATAAAACCATATTTTCAAATTGTGCATCTGTACTCATTGAAACAAGTAAGCTATCAATCATTGCCTTTGTTAAATAAGCTGCCCCACCGTTAACGGTATAGGAATCAATCGCATCTAATATTCCGGCTGTTCCGGCTGCTACCGCTGCCCCTGTAGAATTAATATAAGTTCCATTGATAAAAGCATAGTCAACATCTGCGCTTATTTGCTTCATTGCTGCTGCTTTTTGGAAATTTAATTCATTAGTTACTGGTTGGTTACCAAACGAGCTGGTTCCTGTTGTTCCTGCACTAATAACAACCTCGTTATAAGTACTTTGTTTTGGATATGATACCTCATAGCACTCTTGGAATATTTGACAGGTATTTAAGTCATGGGTTCTTGTTGTAGTATCAGCGGTTTGTGCGCCAACAGCGGTCGCCTCTGATATTGGAGTGTTACCGGGAGTTATGCTCCATGTCTGCCCAACACTAAATATAAAACTAGCTGTCGTTTTTCCTGCATTCAATCCACCTAATGCAGAAAAAAACGGTGATTTTTTCTTACCAATTTGATATAACATACCAAGTTGATTAAGGTCTTCTCTATCTGTATAAGCCATTTAATTCACTCCTATTCAAGTTTTTTAATAGCTTCACTTGTTGAAAGCATACCAACAAAATTACCAGCTTTTTCAAATTCATTATATTGCTGAATTAATTTATCTTTTTGGGATCCACCTAAATTGTTTTGATTATTATTATTATTGTTTGGGTTTACATTTCCAGTGGTTACCTTTTCAGTAAACATGCTTGGATATTTTGCCCTAATATCTTTTAAATCAAAGTTTTTCAAGTTTTCCCCATCTAATTCAATCGAATCTAAGTCCAAGGCTTTTAAGATTAAATCTTCATATACTGCCCCTTCATCCTTCAGCTTTTTTGATAAAACTGATTTTTTTGTTATACTTAGAATTTCCTTTTCTTTCAACTGGATATCACTATTATATTTATTACTTAGTTCTGTGTAACTATTTTTTAAGTCTGTGTTATCTTTCAAAAGCTGTTCAACATCAGTATTTTTCTTTTCATAATCTGATATTTTGCCTTTTAAAAGCTTATTTTCTTCATTTTTTTCGTTAAACTTTTGTATAGGAATATAAGAACCATCATTTAAAATTATTTTCTTATCTCCTATTTTTGGTAATACTTGATTGTAAAGTTCTTCCCCTATTAATTCTTTTAACCATTCCATTTTTTATATCTCCTTTTATTCTAATTAGGTTTTTTAAGTGGTAACCCTCCACCAATTAGAGGATTTTTTAAAGAAATCCTAAACTCCAAATAATGTTTCCAAGTCTAATCCTTCAATATCAACCGCAACAATCGTACATCTACAATGAATATCTTCTTTAGCTACTCCAAATCCACCCGGATATTTAGTTTTATATTCTCCTGAATAAAAATACCCGTCTTTATCTGCTTTTTTCCCATCAAGCGCAACATGTGAAGGTCTAGTTCTCGAATCTTTCGTTGCCATCCACTCAATATCAAATTCATTACCTAACGCCCGGCTCCTGTCAAATCCTCTTCTTGTTGCCTCTTCTTTTATTCTGTGACCCTCTGTCCATGCAATCCTTAAAGCCCTTCTTTTATCAATATTGAGTGTTTTTGATATTTCCGAGGCCATTTGTTTATAAGATTGTCCTTTTCCTAATCCTGATTTTACTATTTTTAGACAATCTTTTTTTATTTTTTCGAAATTTATAAATAACCTTTTAGTTATTGTTTTGCCGGCTACTTTTCGATTAGTGATTAAATTTGCTAGTTTCTGAGCTTCCTCTTTAATAGTACTTGTTTTTTTAACGTTAATCAAGCCTTTTAGATAAGACTTATCACTTAATATTTCCAAATCTTTTATCATTTTTGTTGATAATTTCCCATATGTTTTATCAACACTTTTTTTTATTTCCAGCTCCAAGGCTTTTATTTTTTTAGCCGGCGTTATTTTTTTGCCTTCAAAACTATTTAAAGTCGCTTCCAACTCTTCTGATAACTGATTATATAGTGTTTCAATTTGTTTCTTGGTCATTTAAAACCACCCTTTACATATTGCCTTTTGCAATCCTCGGAACATAAAGCCCTATTTTTATTGTAAATAATATTTGATGAAAATTCTTTTTGACAGATAAAACAGGTATAATCATTAATTTCTTGTTGTTGTTCTTCTTCATGTTCTACTTCTTTTTTTTTGCTATAAACTTTTAAATGCAAAGTAATATCAATTGCATATAAAACTAATATTAACACTATTATGTAAATCATTTAAACCACCTCTTCAATAACTAGTTTTGGTTCTGGATCTGGCTCATCTTTATATTGTGCCTCTTCTTCTTCTATTTGTTCCAGCTCATCATCTATATTTGTAACATAAGGATGATTTGAAATATTAGTTTTCTTTGATATAATTCCATCACTTTTGACAATTCCTTCGATGATTTCAGAATCGTTAAATATCATTTTCTTGTTAAATATTGCCTTCAAATTTTCAACATCTTCCAAGGGTTGATTTTTTAATTTCTTATAAATGTTTACAAATTCATATAATTGATAGATAAAACTTTTTAACTGCCTCAACCCAGCATCTGCTTTTAAATCTAAATTAGAATATCGGGATTTTATAACAACATTAGTTATATTCCCCTCACTTAATTTGCGTGTATCTACCGCTTGGGCGGTTTCATAAATTAGGTCTCTAATAATATCGATAAAAACTTTTCGCGCCTCATATGGTATATCTACCTTTAAAAAATCTATATCACCGGTCGGCGATACATCATCACAAGTTATAATTCCATATTTTTTTAATAAAAACCAAAATTCTTCCCAATCTTGAGCTCCTCTATCTTTTACTTTTAATATAGCTTCTTGAAACATACTTATATTATTAGCAAAACCAGATATTAGCTCGTCAAATAAATCTATATGGGATTTTATAATTTGAAGGTCATAAACATCTTCTTTGTTATTCCTGAGTGGAATAAAAGGCACAACCCCCCAGCCAAAATTTTCTATTCTATCAGTTTTTCCAAGACTCATAAATTTATTTGAATTATAAAAAATTGGATTAGATTGTATTGCCAAATCAAAAAAGAATTCTCCTTTTTCATTTTCCATGTAATAACTAACCTTTTCTTTGTCGTATACTTCGACTTTATATCTAAAATATTCTTGATCATTTTCTACAACTAACATTTTATAGTATCTGATTACCTGCAATAATTCATCTTCAAACTCAGTATCATAGATAGGGATTATTTCAATGGAATCTATTATTTTATATTTTAGATTCCCCAACCTATCAATGTACATATAAAGCCATGATATACCTTTTTTTCTAGCTTCTAAATACAAATCATAGATAAAATCATTAATATCAATAACTTTGTCATCCTTCAAATTTTCTATTATTATTTCTTTGCCGACACAATATGATGTTGCTTGGTCAACTATTTCTTTGTAGAATCCGGTCGGGATTTTATGTTCTGTAAATATCTTATATTCTTTTGACTTCTTTTCTAGAATAGCTGTATTTTGGTTATTATAATAATTTTCCCCGTCTATCTTCCTTTTTTTTTCATCGCTATTCAAATCATAATCAATTAATGATCGAAGAATAGCTTCATTGGTTATCGAACTTTCAGCCCTTAACCTTTCATAAATTAAATTTACTTGACTCATTTTTCTACCTCCTACTTGGAAAAAATTTTCTTTTACTATATTGGAATCTTTCTGTCAAATATCTTGTACAATCTATAGAATGATCGTCTTTATCATCCAGTTTTGAAATTACATTACCATCTTTGTCTGTCTGGTAATCGATATTTTCAAACTCTCTGGCAGCATTTGGACATCTAACCGGATCAATTACAATAGCTTGTAAAGTATCCAGCCATTCGAGTCCATGTTCGACACTTCCCGGACCTTTTGTTGCGCCCCGGCATCTTATTCCATAACTTTTTACGTCATCTATTGATCTCGGATCCTCAGAGTCTGCAATTATCATAATATCATTATAGCCTTTTTCAATTATCTTTTCTGACAAAATTTTATTTGATATTTTAACCTGATAAATTTCAGCAAAGATATAAAGGATAAATCTTGTTTTGTCAAAATGCGCCCGAAGAAAACATAATGGATCTGCAGCATATCCCCAGTCTAATCCCTGACATAAATTGTCAAATGTAAATATTTCAATGTCGGTTATCTCCCTGAATTCCAAATTACTAAATGGAACAATGCCACCACCAATTGCCTCGCCTCCATAATTCCATCGCCATCTAGCCTCATTTTTTGCTTTTACATTGTCGGCTTCATCTAGAAAATCTTTAGACAAATGAGGATTAACAAAACTTGTTGAGTGGTCAATGCAAGTATTTTCTGGAATAAACTGAGTATTATATAACTTGTTACACCAGTGAGCTTTTCTTTTTGGTGGATTATAAGTAAATATAATATGGTATACTAATCCTTCTGGAAGCGTTGCCCTTACTATACTATCAATTATTGTCTTTACCTCTTCATAACTTCTAAACTCTACTAATTCCTCTATCCATAATCTAGCAATAGGGAATTTAGAAGTTTTGATAGACTTGATTTTTTCTGGTTCCTGCCCTCCAGTAAATATAAATCTTTGCCCAGTTCTAATTCTGGTTATGCTTGGCTTGGTTCCCCCAATACAACGAAATTCGTCACTTACATTTAAATCATTAATGGCTTGTTTTATTTCTTCATACACTGATGTTGCTATTGTACTATGTATTTTCCTAAGTATTAATATATTAATCGGATACATAAGAATATCTTTTACAAGTCTTCTGGAAGCTGTTGTGCTTTTTCCTGATGCCCTGCCACCTTTTAATATACTAAATAAATGTTGTTCATATTTTTCATTAAACCATGGTTTAAAGTGTTCAATTAATGCAATATTATCAAGGTCATAAAACTCTTCCCCAATTTGGTCAGCTTTCATTCCTTTTAATTCGTCTAATAGTCTATTAATTGTGTTTACTTTACTATGTAACTTTAATTTTGGTTTTCCCATATTATCAAAGCTTATTTCAGATAATGCCCTGGTATCTACATCGCCAAAATCAGTTAAATTTCCCTTAGTATCTACATAATCAGCAAGATTGGAAAAAGCTATTGTTGCATTTTCTTCAAGTAATTTTTCTACTGTTATATTACAAAATTTGTAAGATTCTTGCTTTAAATCATAAATACGGTATTTAATCATAGGTTTTCCTAGGTTTTCAATACCAATTACATCAGCTGTTTTAGCACTATATCCAGCTTCGATAGCTGCCCTTGTTGCATTCCTGTATTTTACGTAATATCTACAAAAAAGTTCTTGTTTTATTGTTAATTTTGCCTCCTTTTTGCTCATTTTATCACCTCAAATATAGTATACTATAAATGGAGGTGGTATATAACAATGATTAAGAGATATCAAGTCAAGGAAGCTGAGAAAAACTTAATGTTAAAAGGCAATTGGGAAAATATATATGATTGTGACTTTTTCACTATTTTTAAGGTTATGACTCCAATAGAACTGAAATTAGTTTATAGGACAAAAAAAGAACCATATCTAGTTATAGAGTCTATTTGTTTTGATAAAAACAAACTGGCTATAAAAAATATGGTTATTGATTTTAATACTTCTCTATGTGTTGAAGGTATTAATTTTAAAAAAGTTAATCTAAATATCTGATTCAGAAATAACTATACAATCTAATAACTTAATTTCTGGCATTGTCTTTAATGTTAAGTTATCATCATAAGCATTCAAAAGATAATTTCTTTTTTCATGTAAATTCTGATAATTAACAAGCGTTTCAACTGCACCACCCGGCAATACGCATACAGTAACAATACAAACCTTATTACTTTTATCTAATTTCTCTTCTAATTTTTTCCTAGTTAACATTTTAATCCTCCTGAATATCTGATAATAATTTGACTTCACAATCTTCAACTATTCTATAACATTTTTCGAATACTTCTTTAGGTGACCAGCTTATATATGGGACATCTTCATTGGTTCCTATTGGTGGATAAACTACAATATAACCATAAATATCTTTATCTGTTATTGAACCTATTGAAGCCTCTCCATATTTTAATTTTTTATATTCTTCCATACTTGCGAACTTAGCTTTTATTATTTTTGTCCCAACATAATTGTTATACTCATTACTTTTCATTTTTAACCCTTCCTTTCAGATGATCCCCAAATTCTAACTTGACCATACAATGCCATATTTTTGGATCATTATAATTTATATCTGGATTTTCTTTTCTTAACTTCTTTACTGCCTTTAGATAATATTTTTTAAACTTTTCAGCTTTTTGCTTTGTTATTTCCTCTTTATCTGGTTTGTATATTGTTTTACCATCTAGAGTATAGCAAATTATATTTCCGTTTCTAACATGATCTTTATACTTGAGTGGATCCCCTCGTTTATATCTTTTTTTGTTCGCTGCTGTCATTTTCTTCAATCAACTCCCCTACAATACTAATATTAGTCACTTGAAAAGAAATTACCTGCAATGGATGATTTTTTCTAGTTTTTACTATTACAAAATCTTCTATCTCTTTTAATAACTCCATCGCCGACTTTTTATTGTTGACTTCTTTTTCATATACTCCACTAATAAAGTTTTTAACAGATGCCCCAACAACTAAATTACCAGCAAAGAAATATATATTTTTTTTAATTAATTGTTTAACTTCCAACTCTATCATTTTTTACCTCCTGAATACTAAGTAATCTAGTTATATCATTTGGTTTATGTCCGTCCCATTCTGGAGCATTAGGTATTTCTTTAATATCTTTGAAATACTCATCATGCTTAAAGTGATAATGATAAGTATATTGCCCTTCTGGAGTATCAATTCCAACTATAAAATAATCAAGATACATTGTGCCATCAATATGCAATTTGCTTTTCCAAGCCTTATCCTTATTTTGTTTACATATAATACTGAATAACACCATCCTATGAAAATATAGCTCTTCAAATGTATGATATCCGTCTGAAATTTTCTGCATGTCTATATTTTTATTTATTGTTATTATGTCCGAAATTTTAAAACATTTGTTACAATCCATTTTTTATAATCTCCTCATTATTAAAATATTCCAGCAAATCATTATTTTTTATAACTTCAAATAGTGCAGATTCTAACACGCAAATTTTGTCATGTTCTAACTTTAGGCTATATTCAAAGTTAATTGCTTCTATTATTTCATGAAGTAATGTTTTTTGCTGTACCTGTAGTTTTAAATCGGTATCAATCTTTATAGTTGCACTATTCCCACAATGGGATCCCATTGCTTCAGCATCTCTTGCATAATGTTTTTCATATTTTATTTCATATTCAAGCCCGGCAATATATATTTTATCCATCTAGTTCCTTTCCATCGGGATTATTTAAAATTCCAATGACTACTAATATTGTTAAAATTCCCTCAGATACTACGTTTATGAGTTCAATATCTGCATCAAGTACTCCATACCTTTTTAAGATTAGTATTACTAATGATATTGCCGAAGTCCATACCCATTTATTCCGAAGTTTTTCTCTCATTTTCGATGACCTCCCTTGCACATTTAGCGCAATATTTACGCCCTTTTATTGTATATATTCCCGATTGTGGCAGCTTCTTATTACAGATACAACATTTTTCATCCATTGAATAAATCCTCCTCTTTTATATCAAATAATTTACATAATCTTTTTATATACTCGTCTTTCCATTTGTACCTGTTCATTTTTAAATTTACAAAGGTACTAACTGAAATATCCAAGAAATATGATATTTCTTTATTACTAAAATTATTGTATGTTTGTAAATTTCTTAACTCTCTTGTATCGACCTTCATAGCAACCTCGTATTTTCTGTAATTTTAGGCTCCAATAAATTTATATCTTGCTTTAATGCTTCCAATTCTGAGTCGTTTATCTGTGTTATTATATGCTGTTCTTCTCCTGTTATTAACTCTAATCTTTTTACCAATAAATTAAAATTATGAATTATTGCCCCTTGTTTTCTTAGAAGGTCGACTAATTGCGACCTTTGTTCCTGAACAATATTAGATGTATATAAAACATTTCTTTTTATGCTTGCCATCTTGGAGGATGCCCATAAAAGAACACCCACCGCAATTATTAATATTATTAAACTTAATATATTAGCCATCTTAAAATCTCCTTTATTACCAGCTTGATGGAACCTTGAAAGGTTTTATTTCTCTTAATTTCTTTTGTTTCCTCATATCTGCTATAACCTTACTTTTACCGCCAAACTTATCTTTTACTCTAGTTATTAACTTTTTCTTTCTATCTTGAAGGTTTACAACTTTTAAATTCTTCTTGTTATCAGCTTCTTTTAATGCTTTTTCTAATTCTTTTATTTTCTGTTCTGCCTCTTTTATTTTACTAGCTTCTTTTAGTCCTCTTTTTTCGTCTATTTTATCCTGAATTTTTTGTTTTATTTTGTCATATACAGGCTTCCAAGCTGCTGCAATATCTGAATTAATTCTTGTATAGTTCTTTTCAATATCTGATATACAACCCTTGTATTCAGCTTCTAAGGACTGAAAACAGTTATCAGAATCATACCTAATACTATCCAGACTATTTTCGATATCACGTTCCATCGCTTCAAAACAACTATTTACACTTCTTTCAATGCCTGTTATGCAATCCCTAAACCATGATTCAAACATTTTTATAAATCTCCTTTAAATTTTATAAGTTGGTCAATGCTATTATCTTTTGAAAAGTTTAATAATTTTTTCTATAGAAATTTCTTTGTTTACTGGTTCAACATTAACTATCCCAGCTAGATATAACTTATTAAAATCTTCCAAACTTATTCCAACTATCATTTGAAATTTCTTAGCTTCTCCGATGGTATCTTCAACTATTTTTAATCCTGGGTTATAACTTCCGATAGCATCAAAACTTTTTATTTTACCCGTTCCATATTCATCACTAGACATAATTATTAATCTCCTTTATAAACTAACTTGATGGTAACCCCTGAGACATGAAGACCTATTTTATTTTTTAGTGTGATATTTTTATATTCCTTCTCGTAAAACTCAGCACTATCAACGCCCATAATAGCATTTATTCCCCCGTCAAATGAATTATCTGAGTTAACATTTCCATTGCCTTTAATTGCTACGATATCATATCTTCCGGCCGGGAAATCCTCGCCAGCTATATAATTTCCAGATGAAAATGTATATTCTTTCTTTGATGGCTTTACTGTTTTCTTAGCTTCCTTTGTTTCTTTTGCTGCTTTTTCTGGTTTTGCTTCTAATTCTTCTATCTTAGCTTCCTTGGCTTCTAGTTCTCTATTTAATTCGAAAATCTGTGCAGCTCCTGAATCTGTTTTGGTTTCTTCTCCTACCAAATTAAACATTAATATTCCGGCTATAACTGCGATGAATATCCCTTTCCATTTGTTGCTAGACCTCTTTGCTATGTACATTCCAGCCCCTACGAACGGGAACAATATTATTAATACATACAGACCAATTATTTTTAAATTTTTCATTATTAAACCACCTCAATCATAAAAATTTTACTACAATTTATACATCTATATCTTTTATATTTTTTACCATCTTTTGTTATCTCTTCGATAAATATTGTTTGAAAGCTTCCGCATTCATTACATTTTTGTTTTCTCATTTCTTTTAAATCCCCTCTATAAATTAAAATTTTCTACCAGCAGTCCTGTTATAATTAATTATATAATTCTTTACCCCTTCAAATCTTCTAATCATCATACTACGCCATGACCTGCTCATATTTCTATTTTTGCCAACTTCATTTCTTACAATATTTCTTTTTATTGTCCTAGCAAAATTCATTTTAAGCCTCCACTATTTATATTATTTTTTTAAGGATCCAACTGGTTACTATTAATTCATAAATCATCCGAGTAAAACAGTTCTGACATTCAAATATTTTTTCGGTGTCTCCATCTTTTGTTTTTACTGTAACTGCACCGCATCGGCTACATTTAGGATTTTGATTTGTTATCATTGTTTTTTAATCTCCTCTCATATAAATTCAATATCCTCTGGGCTTGTCGCTTTTGAGTTATAATCACCATCATATAAAACAAATACATTCCTACCTACTACGCTTGTTATCTTGCCATACTCATATAATTCGCTATTACAACCTTTATAAGGTTTATATATTACCTTTTTACCTAAATTACTGCTAGCCTCGATCAAAGTCATATTTACACTTCCTTTGCATCTTTTGGATTTTTGAAATTACAATTTTTGTTTGTACATTTAATTCCTTCAAATTTATTTTGTTTTCCAAGACTGTTTACTATGTAATTAAAACTTTTTAATAATTGCCCACAATCTGGACATTTCCCTAGACTTGACATTTTGAACCTCCTATTTTAAAAAATTAGATATTTTGCCCTATCCCCTTAATATCCTTAGCTTGCCAGAAATACAAGCTCCCCACGAACATATATTTAATATAATTACAAGACCTATTATATACCATATACTATTATTACACAAGACAATTATTCCCATGTGCTATAATATATTTATAATTATTTCATGTGTGGAAGGATACCGCATAAGAGAAAAAGGTGTATGCATTAATATTTTGCATACACCTTCTTTTTAACCAGAATATTAACCAGATTACCCCTAGAATTGATTGCAAATACAAAGTGGGTAAATTATACTATAGAATTTTACCGGGCGTTATATCGATATTTTTTGAGTCATATAATAATAATAGAATAGCTTAGTAATATAAAAAGCAGTATATCGCTTTTCAATAAAATGAGTATTTATATTATATCGATACTCAAAACTTAACAAAGATGCCATAAATGAGTTTCTATTTATCTGACTTCTATAATTCCCACATATTAAATCGTTTAAGGTGTTTTCCTCTATCAGCAAATGACAAAAAGAATCCTTTGTTAATTTCTCAAACTCTCTTTTAAATCTATCCCGATTAGTTGTGAAGTTCTGGCTCAACTCATCCAGCGAATTCTTTCTTTCAATGATACATTTTGATATCTCATCATTATAGATAAAACAATAGTCTCCAATCTCTAATTTCTGAACTTTATATTTAATGTTCATCCTATCAAATACATCAATAATATGTTTTATGCTTTTTTCTCTGGAATCGATAATTATTTCAACTTTACTTATCCATTCATCAAACTTATTTTTCATAAAATAGCTCCCTAATATATTTTTTTCCTTTGCCGATTAAAAACTCGGCGTTTATTCCAATTAATACAAATAAACGTGTTCCATTTATTTACAATCGGCTTTTTTTCTGAGCGTTATTGCCATGAATTTACTGCATGTACATACTTTTTTTCTTCGTGTACGGGTTTTTTGCGTACATGTACGCATTTCTGAACGCACTCAAACCCAGTATGCGTCTAGCCTTGTACGGGTTGTACGGAAAAAGAGCTGAAAGTCTGTGCAATACGCGCGCGTGCGCGCACACATTATATGTCCTAGAAAAAATCCGTACAACCCGTACACGACTAGTTATATCAACGGTTATAACCCGTTCAGAAATGCGTACATGTACGCGTACATTGCGTACACGTTTTGTTATTGTATGTGTTCAATTACTTTTTATCCCTTCTCTTTCAATTTCTGTGTACTCCCTTTCACTCACAACACTTCCAATAATTCTATAATTATCTTTAGTTGTTAATTCTTTAATCAAATTATTCCATGAAATTCCTTTCCAATACCTTCCCGAATATAACGAAGTATGTTTCTCATATATGCCATTTTCTGTCATGGTCTTGTTTATATTTTTTGTTCCAAGTGGTTTTGAATTTTCAGTTAAGCAATATCTTTTATACATTTCCATAAACTCAATCTTTGGTATGAAAATATTATCTTCTGTTTTTATATTGCAAAAATCAGTTATAAAGCTGCTTATCGAACTATTTCGTAATTTATAATCTTCTATTGCGCTTTTAGTTTTTTGACAGTCTGTAAATACGAAATTATTATTTATAAGTCTTTGAAGACCTATAATTGCCCAACTTGCAATTAAATCCATTTCACTAGATATTATTTTTTCAGACAGGAATTTAATTTTATTTTCTTCTGATATCCTTTTATTACAATCTATTATTAACATTCTTCTTAGAAACGCATATGATTTATCACTTGTTTGTGGTAAATCATTCGCCGAAAAAACCATTTTTGCCCTATTCTTAAAAGAAAATGGATTAGAATACAATGGCCTTGCCTCGAATTTATCCTCGCCTAATATTTGCTTTAAAAGTCCTGTATTTTCCATGTATTCGTTTGATATATCAGCACATGTATTCATACTTTTATTGTATAATCTTGCTACAAATTCATGTTTGCATAAATCCTTAAGTTCAACATTTGATATAAAAGACTTATCAAAAAAAGCGTTTAAGATAGATATAAAAACACTTTTACCGTTCTTCCCTTCTCCAACCAAGATAAACATTTTTTGGGCTTCTGTTAAATTAGAAAGACAATAGCCAATAACTTCCTGAACTATTGGAAGTAGCTCTTCATCAAAAGAAGTGGTAATATATTTATAAAATAAAGATTTTTCAAATTCTTCATTAGAGAACTTAGCATAATTAGCATTGATTTGAATGGTGCTTGGGATCTTACAATCATGGTCAATAATATGGTCTTGGTCAATAACATAGATTCCATTTTTAAAATTAATTAAATTGCCATCGGCATTTATTGAATCAGGTTCTACTTTTTGCGAAATTGCAAGGATTCTTAATTCTTCTTTTATATTTCTAGTTACATGCTTATCGGTTACACTTAATTTTGAATATATCCAATTTTTCAAAACCTCAGATTTTTGATATACTCCATTTTTATAAATAAAATTATCTTCTTCAGCTCCTGTAGGATTTATTATTTCAAACTTTTTCAAAACTCTATCTAACATTATTTTAGAATAAAACCCAATTATATTACCTTCATCGCCATATTCATAGTAATCAGAAAACTCCGAAGCTTCTAATAATTCAAAGGTTTTTTTTGCAATTTTAAAATTAGAACAGGTGATATTATACTTTTCCTTTAATAACTCAAAAATATCATCAGCAGATTTTTTTTTAGAAATATCTAAATTGGTAATTGGTATTAATTGATTCATAAATACACTCCTTTTGTGTGGTATAATATAGATAAAAAGTACTTTTTAGTACACAAAAATCATCTAAGTCAATGAATAGGTCGTCAAATCCATCATTGGCTTTTCGCTACTTATTAATTATATATTATTTCTTTTCTGCCTTTTCTAGTTTTTCAATAATAATTTTATTGTCCTTAATAGTTGTTTTAACAGTATCTCCTATTTCCATCATATCCTTAACTTCTTTTTTTATTAATAGATAATAACTTCCGTTTAGTTCTCTTAATTTAACTTCCATAATAACCCTCCTAAACTTAAATATATACTTGACTATATAGCTCATTATATATTATAATAAAAATATAGTCAATAAATTATAAAAATAAAGGAGTTCAACATGCATAAAATAGAAAAGTATGAGTTTGATAATATTAAACTACAGTTTATTAAAAAGAAAGCTAATAGTGAGTGGAATTTTTATCATCCTGCTAGCTGCTTTGATGATAATATCACCTTGGCAATAAAAGGATATGAATTAAAACTTACAGATAAAATTATAGTATTTGGATCCGAAACAAAAAACCAATATGGCAAAACTATTTGGATCCAGTCTCAGGAAATTGATGTGGATAGCAAGGAATATAATATTTGTGTATTATCAGAGATAAAAGGAATAACACAAGAAAAGGCCGAGCAGATTTTTAACGATTCAAAAGTGAATACTCTTCAAAATTTAATTGATTATCTTGTCAGCAACAAAATAAAAGGAATCGGCGAAAAAACAAAAGCAAGGATAATTGAAAAATTAAATGAAGTCCAAAAAGATGATTTATTTTCCAAACTTCATTTATTGGTTGGAAATGTAAAGTATGCAAAAAAATTAACTGAAAAGTTAAATAACATTGAACAATTATATAAAAACCCATATTTAATAATGAAAAGTTTAAATATTGGATTTAATAAAATTGATGAAATTGCAAGGGAAAAACTAAACATAGCCTTGGATAATAAAGAAAGATGTAAATACCTTGTCGAATATAAGTTCAATGAATTTAATAAAAAACAATCAAACTATATTGAATTAGATGAATTTAGAGAATATTTAATAAATGAAGTTAAATACTTATCTACTGGTATAAATGAATTTATAACTAACAATGAATTAATATCTGTCGAAAACAATAAAGTATACCTTAAAAACGTTTATGAGGCAGAAAAAAACACCCCTCCATTAATGATTGGTGATTTTAGCATGAAAATTGAAAATATAGATTCATCAATAGAAAATTTAGAAAGAATAAATAACTTTAAACTAGCTGATAGCCAAAAAAACGCATTGAAAAGTATTTTAGAATCTGACAAAATAAATATTCTAACAGGTGAGGCTGGTACTGGAAAATCAAGTATTACTAAGTTTTTATGTGATATTATAAACCAAAAAATATTGACATTATTATTATCACCAACTGGAAAAGCTGCTGGGCGCATGAAGGAATGTACTGGAAGAAAAGCTTATACTATCCATAGTTTTTATTATTTTCTTATTTCTGAATATGCATCCTCATATATGACTTATCAAAAGTTTGGGATTCAAGAAGATTTTGTTTTGGTTATTGATGAGGCTTCAATGGTAGATCAGTTATTATTTTATAATTTACTGGATTCAATAAATGATTGTAGTTGGCTAAATCTTAGAAGTGTAATAATAATAGGTGACCCGTTTCAATTGCCAAGCGTTGGATGTGGCCAAGTACTTATTGATATTGTTAACTCAAAATGTTTCAATCATGTACATTTAACTGAGACGTTCAGACAATTAGCCGATAGCAATATTATTAAAAACTCAAAAAAAGTAAGAAATAAAGAAGTTATTGCCATCATAAAAACTGTTGATTTTTGGGTGGATGAACTAAACGAAAATAATATAAAAAAATTCTTTTATCATTTCAAAACAAAATATGATGATAATTGGCTTGATCTATATAAAAATGTTCAATTTGCAACATCAACAAACAAAACAAAGGACATAATCAATGATATGTTTAAACAAGAAAAAACAGAAAATAACAAATTTAAATTTGAAGTATTTGATAAAGTAATCAATCTAGAAAATAATAAGGAAATTGGCATAAATAACGGTGATTTTGGGATAGTTGAACATATAGATAATAAACATATTACTATTTATTTTTATGATGTTGGAATTAGATATAAATTCGAAAAAAATGAATTAGAAAAAATAAGTCTTGGCTATGCTTGCACTGTTCATAAATTACAGGGTTCAGAATACAAAACAATTGTAATTGTCTTGGAAAACAACCCAGCGATATCTGATTATAGAAGTTTTTACACAGCTATTACCAGAGGCAAAGAAAATGTAATTATATTGGCAAAATCTAAGAAAGATATTTACGATATTTGCAAAAGGGATAACGATTATCGAAGGAAAACTGATTTTCCAAGGAGAATAAAACAGACTTTTATCAAGGAGGTAACCAAATGAGAGTTAAGATAATAAATAATAAAGTTTGTATTAGATTTACGCAACAAGAAGTTAATCAATTATTAATGAATGAATCATCAACTATTAGATTGCGAAAACATAATAATTTATTAATAGTAAATTGGATAGGAGGAAAAAATGATAACTTACAACCTAGACCAAATAAAACAAATTCCAATTTATGATTTTCTTCCAGGTTGGACCAGCCAAACAACTTCAAAAGATTTTATATATGAGAATTGCCCGTTTTGTTCGCATAAATTTCATTTTGCAGTCTCTAAAAATGGAAGGTACTTTCATTCACATAATTCATGTTGTAAGGGTGGAAGCGTAATTGATTACGTTTCCCTAACCCAGAATTTAAACTTCCATGATTCTATTAAGTGGTTATCTAATAAATATAATATTCAGGGCGAACGGATCCAGAAAATAAATAAGTCTGAAATAGAAAGAAATAAAAAGATTTCAGCAATGGAAGAACTGAGAGAGCGAGAAATTATCAATGATTTCTTTGAATTTCTGAAATTAAAAGAATACGATAAAACATTTTTCAGGATCCTGAATTGGGATAATTTAAGGATATTACATTACATATATGACTTGATAGCTGCTGGATATTATCAAATATCATAAACCAATATTCTAGTTCCAGATGGAACAAATTTTTGAATCCAAACAAGTTTATGCTTACCAATATTATTTTCAACTGGTTCAGAATATAATTTTAATCGTGGATCCTCTCCGGATCCTTTAATTTTTTTATTTCTAATTAATCCAATATAGGATTGATAAGCCATTTTCATATATTCATGCATAAGATAATTTGCCTTTCTTTATGTACTAAATCCCTTAAAAAAGAAGTTTGGACAAATCTTTTTTAAGGGATTAGTAATCAACTTATATACTATATTAAATATCTCAATATAGGGATTGAAATAATAATTATTTTCTTATTATATATTATCGCATGATATAATAAAATAAATCTCCTTTATTTATTATTATGGATTGCTTTTATTTATAAGAGCAATTCTTCTAATTTATTCTTCATCATTGTCACCCCAGTTTCTTAATATAAATATAACTAAAATACTTCCATAGATACCTATTAAAAGCATAATAGCAATATCTATTATAGTTATCATAGCCATTTTTTTATCCCTCCTCTATAGCTAATTTTAATGATTCTATCATGTGTTAATATCTGCACTTTAAAATTAAATAATGTGAATTTTGGTAAAAAATATAATGCATACTTTGAAATATGTAAACAAAAAATACAATTTCTCGATTGTGTTAAAAGGACATTTTTTTCAAATTTTAAATATCTCATTCCCTCAATTCCTCTCTATGACAAAGACTTGAATCTTTGTCCATATCAGTATTTTAAAATTCTAAAGTTGTATTTTATAATGTTGTCTTGGACAAACTTCCGGGCGTTTTGTCCTCTGTAGATATGATACGGACAAATGTTTTAATCTTTGTCCGTATCAGGGTTTTATTATAAGATTTTTTGTAATTTTATATAATCTCTATCGGCTGTTATGTAAGGATTCATATCTCTATTTTCAAGTTCTTCCATAACTTCCCCAACATTATCTATTTGTGATAAATTGATACTTCCACTTTCAAGTATAATTTCAATTATTCCCTCAATTACTTTTATTTTTTTTGAATTTTTCATTTCCTCATTTATTGCTGCTGCCTTAGTTTGAACTTTATGTATATAGTCTAAGGCCTTTAATAATTCGCCTTGATATTCTGATAATACTGTTAAATCGTCTTTCATTCTGTCTTGAAAATTTAAAAGATATCCTTTTCTGAAAGTTTTAAATAATTTCTTAACTCCCTGATTACTATAATTTATCCAATTAGTCGCTGCAATTTTAAGTAATTGATTGTTGTATTGGGTTATAACTTTTGTTATTACTTCTCTTAGACTATCTGACATTTCCAACTTTGCAGCCTCTAAGATTGTTAATTGTATATCTTCTATCATCCTGTTGATAGCCTGCCCATAAACAACTATTTCTTGACACAATTCCCAATTAGTTAACTTTTTCATAATTTAAATCCCCTTTCAAATTTGATACTATAATCATTATATAACAATAATTACTTGTTGTCAACAACTTTTTTTTGTTATTATAATACCTCAGTTTTCTTTCCATTAGTTTTAATAAAACCCTCGACCTCCAAGGCTTTTTTTATTTCAATTACTTTGTTTTTACTTAGTTCGGTCAACTCCATTAATGCCGAAGTTGACGGACAAATATTTCCATCTTTATAATTCATGATTGCATTTTTAATTAACTCTGTGTCTTTGTCATGGACAAACGCCGACAACTCTAAAACTTTTGAATCCTGTTTATAATTAGATTCTATTTGTGGAGCTTTGTCCATGACAATATTTGAGTTATATTGTTCGTCAATCTTTTTAATAATTTTGAAAGTTATATTAAATATAATCTTTCCTAACAATCCTTTATACATGCTATTTTTATTTACATTCCTATTAAGGGTTTTAAAGTCCTGAGAAATAGAAATACAATAGATTGAAATTACATCAATTGCTATGCATAAGGCTAAAATTGTTATAGCCTCAATAAAATTTATATCCCTGCCAGATGTAAAAAAAGTATAGTTACCATAGATGGAGATACATAATAATACAATTTTTAAAATTCCGGCCTTTGCTGCATGTTGTATAAAATGTTTTTTTATATTGGTATCATGTTTTGCAAGGATAAAAACTGTAAATTGTGTCATAGTTATAGCTAATATAAATGTTATAGCCTTAAAGTATGAACTATTAAAGTATATCCATAGCCCGGCTATTGTTAAAAGTGTACTAATAATAGTCCCTATAGCACCCCATATATTTAATATAGTACCGGCTTTAATTATGGCCTTATCCTGCTTCACTTCGGTTTTTAATTCCCTGATATCTTTATTTATATTTAATTGGCTTTTTTCGGCCTCTAATTTATTTAAATTTATTTCGTTTTTTATTCTTTGCTCTTCTATCCAGTGTTGACCTTTTAGTTTAAGTTTCTGCATTCTTAACATGTGTTTCTTAATTAGATTTTCCATATATAATAACCATTTTGACCTTTCATTAAAATTTCATCTTCAAAAGCTTTTTTACTCAGTTCTTTTCTTTTAAAAGTAGTAATTCCGAGCTGATCCTCGATGGCTTTTCCTTTCGGTAATTTGGCCCCGTTCCGATGGGCATCAAGATACAATACAAAAGTATTATATATATCATCGTTTAAAAGTGGTCGACTGGTTTCAAAGGTACCCATATCTATATTTTTTAAATTGCAAATTAGCTCTATGACTGAGTTTAAAGTGGACGGTATTTTATTACCAACCACTTTATCATCCACTTTTTTTGTTTTATTCCTCTTCAATAATTTGTTTATTAACCGCATTTCCCAGCACCTCCTTTAAATCCACATAGGTTTTATTTGACTTCATTCTGTCTATATAAAACCCTTTTAATGTCTGATTACCAAATCCCATGTTGCAGGTTTTGAACTCTCCAACGCCTAAATCTTGTGTATCATATACGCCGGTCATTTTCTGCGTTGTTTGTTCCTGAATAGCAAAGGATATTTTAGCTATTAAGGCTGCCCTAATTTCTGTTGATAGTTGTACTCCGGACGGTCTTTGTGTTGCTGCTATAGTATAAATTCCGGCAGCCCTGCCCATATTCATTAAACGTCTTAATAAATCCTCTATCTTATTGTTATCAACTTCCATACTTAGTTTTATATCGGCAATTTCATCAATTACCATCACGATAAAAGGTATTTGGAAGTTTTTTATTTTATTTAACTGTGTTAAGTTTTCAAGTTCATATTGTTCAATTAATTCATACCTGGAATCCATTTCAAAATTTAATTTTTCCAATAATTCTAAAAAGCTTTTATGTTCTTTGCAGAAATAGCAATTTTTAAAATTTTTATAAATACTTAGCCCAACCCTTTTAAAATCAACTAAGCAAAATCCAATATTATTATTAAAATACATTAAACTTTGAATTATAGAATTTTCTATAGTACTTTTGCCGGATCCAACTTCCCCCGATATTAATATATGTTTAGTTTTCTTTAAGTCTGCAATAATTACATTTCCTTCTTTATTTATTCCAAGCATAAAAGGAAGTTCATAGTCTTTTATATCTGCCTGTTTTATATACCTAGATAGGTCATGTTTAGCTTGTAAGTTGATACATGTATTATTCTTAAATCTTATTGTAATAAGTCTTAAATTAGACTTATCATTTGTAATACTGGCAATATGTTTATTATAGTAATGTTCTAATTTATATTTTTGCTTTTCTATCTCCTGAATAGGTATAAAACTATTAAGAATTATATATTCTTCAGCAGCCTCCATGATCTGGACTTTGTTGCCAAACAATTCATTTATAAATTTATTCCTCTTAAATACTCTTAAATGTATTGCGTCCATAAATACATCTAGAATCGATTTGAAAATGAAATAGTTAAATATAAGTATTAAACTTATATAAGGCCATGAATTGAATATAAGATTGTATAAAACATATATTAACGATATACTTGTTATTATAATCAAAACGTATTTTTGATATCTAGATAATCCATGCCTAACACTTAAAATGTTAGACATGGTTTTTTTTATAATTATGAAAGTCAATTTAATTAATTTAAAAAATATTTTAACTATAATTATCAAAATAGTGAATATTGAATCGGTAATTGCATAATATAAATTATCCATTTTCGATTTTTTTCAACTCCTCATATACTTTTTTTGTTACTAAAACATCATTTAAAGCCCTATGGCTTTTTGTTCTTATGCCAAACTTCTTTTTTAATACTTCTAACTTGTGGATTTCTCCGGGCAAAACTTTTCTAGCCAATTCCAAACTACAAATTTTATTACAGTCTTTTAACGGATTGATTATGTTATTTTTATTAAGCCAATATTTTATAAAATTATAATCGAATTCTACATTATGTATAATTATATTGGTATCAGGTACTATATTTAATGATCTGAAAAAATATGTCATTGCAAAGTCAAAAGCTGGCGCGTTAACTATCATTTGATTTGTTATTCCTGTTAAATTTACTATAAAATCACTTAATTTTCCTTTAGTCTTAATTAAACTTGAAAAAGTTGTTATAATTTCGCCATCTACTACATTACAACCGGCTATTTCTGTTATTTCTGCCCCTTCTAAGTATTTTAAACCTGTTGTTTCAATGTCTATAACTGTATATTTATTCATCTTTGCCCTCCTGACAAAATTCACAATGAAAAATGTTTGCTTCAGCATCTTTACATTTATTTTTACATTCTCTATATTTCATAGTAAAAATCATTTTTTCTAGATTGTTTACTTTACAGATATACCCCACCAAATCATCTTCTAAATAACGCGTTTCCTCTTGATGTAGTTCTTGTAAATCTTCATCAAGGATTAAATATTTATCTATCAATTCTTCATACTGTTCTCTTTTCACTTTCAACATGTCTTTATCATTCTTCATAATTATTTTTTACACTCCTTACATAAAATTTTTATCACTGGAACCCCTTTATAATTAGAAGCCAACAACTGCTTATTGCATTTATTACAGTATACATATTTAACCATCTATTTTTATTTTAACCTCTCCACCTTTAACGATTTTTGTCTCAACATCTTTGATCTCTCCTGTTGTCTTATCAATTACATTATTCCCTACTATTGATAAGTTTTTCTTATAATTAATCCAATCAACCTCTGTTTTTACTTTTATATATTCATCTGGACAATTATTTATATCTGGCTTCACTAATACGGTTTTATCTTTACTAATACTAACCTTAGCTGATGGAAATTTAATATTAAATTCTGTCTTTGTCTCTTTCATTTCCTTAATATCAACCTGACTTTCTATATGTGTTAATAAATATTCTTCAGCAAGTTGTATTTTTTCAGCATAATATTGTATTTTTTCGTCATATTCTGCCTTCATTGCCTCAGCTATTTCAATTAATCTTTTGTTTTCTGCCTCAATCTGTTTAAATTCCTGGATACTTTTTTCTATTAAAAAATCTCTTTCATTCATTTTTAAAATCCTCCTATAATATTTTTATTTTATCCTTTTATTAACCATTTTTTACAACTTGACAGTGATTTAAAATCTTCTGTCCAAGCATCTCCAGAGTGATTATCAATCCCAACATATATTTTAATACCGTTATATTCTGAAATGTGATAAAATTTTCCTTGAGGTATTCTTGTTTCGATTATCTCACTTGCTTTTTTTTTATCTATTTTTATTATTGTTTCCATTTTTAAAATCCTCCTCTTTAAATATTGGCGACCTCTTAAAGTCGCTCCAAGTTCCGTTTTCCTGTTCTATGCATGTTAAGCATACAACATTCCAATAACTACAAACCCGACAATCATTTAAATTATATAGTTCTTCCAAACTTTTAGGATCTGGAATCCTAGTTCCATTTCCTAGAACTAACATGACAGGTTACCATGGGCGATAAAATAACATATTCCAAAATAAGAAATTGATTTTCCATCAACCCATAAATTTTTTACTTGTGGTATTGTTTTAAAAGTTAATAAATAAATTCTTAAATCTTTTAAATTGTCAAAGTTTTTCTTAGAATCATCAATATATAAATCAATTTTCATTTACAACACTTCCATTTCTATAATTTCTAAATCTGCGTTAAAACTACCTTTATTATTCTGTGTGTATGCTTCAGCTTTTTCTCTAGTATTAAATACTGTTTCTATATCTACACCATCATATTGGACATCTACAACTATATACACAATCATTTTACTTTTATCCTTCCACCCTTTGAGAATCCATCTAATACTTTTACTTTTGTCCGTTTACAACCAGAACATTCAAACTTTTGATACCAGTTATTCGATAAATTATATTTGTTGCCTGTTTCTTTCATTTCTTGACCGCATTTACATTTCATTTTAAAACTCCTTCCGGAGGGTTTCCCCTCCTATTTAGATTCTATATACCCACATAAAATATTGTATTCTAAATTATTTAAATCCTTTTTACTCAGTTTGCCCCATACTTTAGTTATTAATGCCTTAATTTGTTCATCAGTTACTTCCTTTTTCCCTGCAATAGTCATTAACCTTTTAATCTGATCATCAGATACTATTTTTAATAAATTAGTTTTTACTTTTTCTGATATTAGATTAACTTGTGTATATCCTTTAAAATCGCCAAACTTAGTATTATTTTGTAATAAATTTTCTTTATTCCCCATTTTTGCTTTATCTGCATTTTCAAGTATTTTTTCAATTGGCGATGGTTTTTCTGGTTCTGGTTCTTCTTTTTTGTTCCAGTCGTCAATTGAATCTGGATCCGGTTCCGTAGTCAATAGAAGTAAATGTTCTAATATCCGCTTCTGTAAGAACGTATCAGTAGCATTACTACTTTGAGCTGGACTCATAATTTTTGGGTTACAATCTACAATACAACTATCTGATATTGTGAATAATTCTGTTGGTTCGTCTATATTGTAAAGAGTAAAGCAAATTCTTTTTACATTTCCTTCAATGGTTCCATCTGAGAAAATCCCAATTAAACTTAATGAATTAAAGTGTGGTTTTAAGTATAAAAGCATATCATCAAGGGTTCTATAAATATAATTCTTTGCTGATTTATCCTTATTCATTGTGATTCTTTGTTGAAGTTTAAATATTTTTTGGAATATATTCATAATTTTAAAATCTCCTTTTATTTAAATTATTTGGAGGGTTACCCCTCCGTTTTTTACTTCTTAGGTTCTATTACTTGAATTAATTTGTTGTTACCGCATTTTTCATTGTCGCAATAGTAAACATATACTGTATTTCCAAATCTGTCCTCTGTTGTGTGTTTTAATGCCATAAATTTCCCACAACTACATTTAGGTATTTCGTGGTTTACTGCCATAATTTAAATCCCCTTTCAAATTTCAAATATTTACTACTCTCTTAGTATATAACAATAATAGTTTGTTGTCAACAACTTTTTTTTGTTATGTTCTTTTTAAATAGAGAGTCGTATGATTCGCCCGTTACTCTAGTTATAGCCTCGATATCATCAAGATTAAAACGAACCTGGTTAGATATTTTATAATTTAATAGTTGCGGACTCATTTTAATTTGTTTTGCTAGTTCTGGAATACTAAACCCTAAAATATCAAGCATGAATCTAAATGATTTAGAGTCTATTTTATTTTTCATTTTATTGATAACCTCCTTTAAATTCTGTCGTATTTTTACAATCAGGATTGCAACACTTCCAGATATTTGTTGGTTTCAATCTTACTAAGCTCCATTCACAATTCGGGCATCTCTTATCATTTGGTATCGGTTCTTGTTTAGCCATTTTAGTTTTCCCCCATTTTCTTTTTTAATTTTTCAAAACAGACAAAACCCCTTTTAAAAAGGGGATTCTTCGGTCTGTAGTTCTTTGTTGTATTGGTCAATTTCTATTGATTTAAGTTCCTTCTTTGCTTCCCATTCATCTAAGTTCATATTTATTGGACATTCTAAGATTCTTTCATAGTCTGCTTCATCTGCTATATTAGGCTGTGGCACTAAATCCATTAATTCAATTGTATTGATACCATATTCAGCTTTATTTAATAGTGTTTCATTGATAAAGTTTTCGCATTCCACGAAAGTTCCATACTTACCTGTTAATTCTTCGCCGTTCCAATATCCTATAAAATAATTTTCCATTTTCAAATCCCCCTTAAAATATTTACTACTCTCTTAGTATATAACAACAATAGCTTGTTGTCAACAAATATTTATTATTTATTTAGGCAAAAAAAAGGCCTATAAAATGGCCTCTATTCTATCAAAATTAACAGATTCGGTATTATTATCAACTGTTAAATTAACAGTAAATCTAATTGCCTTAATATCTGCCAGCGTTCCTTCTCCTGCCTTAGTAAAGTCAACAAGTGGTATATCAAAACTATTCCATCCGTTATTAATCTGCCATCCGACAAAGTATATATATGATTGGTTATAGTCGTATGGATCCGTTGTAAACAAAGTTGATGAAATGCTTGCTATATTTGACTTATCAGCTGTGTAAAATAAATACTTTAAACTAGTATATTTTGATAAATCTATATTCCCGGTTATATCCATTGAAAAGTAACCAGCTACAGTATTATTTTTTGTAAAGTTTAAACTACCGGATCCCGATTGTTTGTTTGCTTCATCAAGTACTTTATCACAACTATATATATAATCAAAATCAGTTAAAACATCACATTCAGCTAACAATATATCGTTTAACCTACTAAATCCACTATTATTACTTCTCAGGCTTGAGCCTAAGCCTAATTTCATTTTATCGCCCCCAATAATATAATTTTTCTATCAATCCTTCAAGGTTTACTTCTTTTTGATGATCTTTAATAAAGTCTAACCAAACCTTTTGATATTCAGGTGATACTATTTTTATAATTTCTTCATATTGTTTAGGTGGAGCAATCATTGGCTTGTATGTTTTACCAAATATATTACAAATTCCTTTACATATCTCGACGCTACATTCCAACCTATATGATTTTGATTTCATTAAAACAGCATCTTCTCTGTTATCCATGAATCCACATTCAACTAGAACGGCCATCATTTTAGTATCTTTTAAAACCTTAAAATTGGCCCCTTTAACGCCCCTGTTTTTCATTTTCGTACCTTTCATTAACTCAGTATGAATCATCTGAGCTGCCCTGATTCCTTTTCCTGAATTATTAACATAATGATATGTTTCTATTCCACTTGCTAAAGTCTGCCATTTCCCAGTCATCGCATTAAAATGAATAGATACAAATAAGTCACATTTCCCTTTATTTGCAATATTGCAGCGATCATCAAGTGAATTATCGTTCCTTGTTGGACTACAATCCACAATCCCAAATCCATTATATTCTAATTCATCCATTAGATATTCTTTAGTCCAGTGGTTAAATTCATTTTCCTGATATCCGTCCGGCGTCCTCTTTCCCGGAGTTCCTTTTCCGTGGCCATCGTCACAACCAATGACTATTTTTTTTACTTTGTCAGCCAAAATTATCATCTCCTTTATTTTAATTTTGAATTATCTGTAATTTGTTTTATAAATCTTCCAGTTTTATTATCTCTTATTGTTTGATGAACTATATTTCTATGACAATATCTACAAAGAACTGATAAATTAGTTAAATTATTATTTTTTCTATCCTTGTCCTTATGATGAGCCTCTAACTTATTTATATCATCTTCTCCACATAATTCACAAAACATTATTTTATTAGCTAAACAAACTTTTCTACCTACTCGCCCATTAAATTTACTTCGCCCATCTTTATAGTTTGGAGCTAACTTATTAGTTTTTCCATACATAGGGTTATTTTTACCAGCAACATTTGCATGATTTTTACTTATTTTTTCTTTAACTCCTTGCTTATTTACTGGGTTATCAATTAAATTTTTGTGAGTTCTGCAACAACTCAATGAACAATATTTCCCTCCACCTCTTTTTATTTGTGAAGGCTGGACATTAAATTCTTTATTACAATTTAAACATTCTTTTATAACCACATGACCACCTCATAAGGTTATTATATAATTCTATTAGTTGGTGGTCAAGAACTCTATATTATACTTTGTAAATAATTGCTATTATCCCGGTAATAATTACCCCTATAGCTGTAATTTTCTTGATACTCCACTCATTTTTAGATTTTAAAGTACAATTACTTTGTTTGTTTTGACATTCTTCTTTTGTTACTAATCCATCAACTTTTGTATCTATTGATTTTACAGTTTCTAGAATGAATGTTAATATTTGATTATCCATTTTTATCACCTTATCTTATTCTTTTTCCAATGACATATGATTTTGTTTGAACCACCGTATCAGAAACATTAGCGGTATATTGACCCCTTTGCAATGTTACCGTTCCAGTAGCACCTAAAATTTGTATTATTGCCTTTTCTGTTATATTGATTTGTTCGCTTGTTACTCCATAACCTACCCCGGTTGTTAATGCCTCTCTTTTAGCCTGCATCGTCGAGTCGTCCCCGTCTGTAATTGCACGAGCTGGCCCTTGACATGTTTTATATGTTACTTCTGTACATCCTGTTAAAGACCATCTCGTTTTAAAGTCCGGAGTGTTAGACGTTGCATTAATTACCCCAACATTAAATTCAATTTCCCATAATCCGGTCGGTAAAATTAAAAATAATTCTGAATCGGATGCATAAGTATCATCATTATTGATGGTCGAAATTGCCTGTTTTACTGCAATAAAAGTATTTTGTTTTTCTAATTTGAATCCTGGGTTATAACTGAACATAAAATCGGTAACAAGCCCAAAACTAGACGTTCCGGCTGCCCCTGTGTATAGATAACCTAAAGCAGTATTGGCGATAGCCGTTTCATGTGTTAACTCTTTCAAATGTTCTGTATTTCTTTTAATTAATACTTTGCAGCTGTCTCCTGCTTTTTCAAAATACAACTCAACTCTTTCATTTAGTGCTAAGTTAACACTTAATGATATATTTTGGCTTGTTAATACTCCACCCTCAACAGCATCCAAATATAAAACATTTGCACTTATATAAGTTTCTATGTAGTTATTTGCATCTACTCTCCAGACAAAGCTATTAGTATATCCAGCTTTTTTACAATATATTTCCCACTTGCTTATAAAGCTAGTATATTCTTGACTTCTGACATATAAATCATCCTCATTATTGCTAGGATTTACTTTCATAAATCCTAATTTAGATATAGCCTCATCGACATACAATACTATGTAATCAGTAGTTATGCCAAAATAATCAATCCAACCACTAACTGAACCAACATATTTTTGAAAAGGATTATAATAATTAGCATAGTCAACATCTTCTCTACATAATTGACAATATTGGAAAGTAATATAGGCATTTTGGGCGTTAACTGTAGAATACCACTGGAAAACTATATAGGTTATATCATCCCAACCAGTAGGCGCGCCTGTCGTTGCAAAGTCTGATTTAGCCGGTCTTTTAACATTCCATCCCGTAACACAAGTAGCAGCAGCATAAGTTACATTATAATTATTGGCGTTATCATCGCCAAGCTTATAAGTTACTGTATCAATTTTTGTTACATCTGATATATAAAAAACACATAAAATAATGTCGTCTGTTGTCGAAGCAAGGCCACTATTAAAAGTCGCTAAATTTAAACTAGTAATGTTTTTCCACATGCCAACAAATGAAGCTGTATTATCTGATTCCAGTGTTTTTATAGCATTCTTTCCCATTGTATTATTAACTGTATCATTACTTAAAGTAGTCGATGCCCAAGCGGTATATTCTGCATAATCCGTAAAATTATCAACCTCTTTACAGTTATTATGGAAAAAATATTCAAGTATATCATAAGCATTTAAAGTCTGTGACCGCCAAAATTCCCCATCTAATTCCGCTAAAATATCCCATGCAGCCTGTAAATTAACGTCATTTATTGCAGGCACGCCACCGTTAGACCATGTTAAAGGCATAAAATTACCGAATCCAGCCATTTACAACACCTCTTTATCTTTTGTTGTGACTTGCTTTTCATCGTCCCCGGTTTTTTTAGCTGGCATGTAATTTTTATTTACATTTTTCTTATCCAAAAATACTATATCAATAATATATTTGGCTTCTTTTTCTGTGATTTCAACAGTTATTTCATTGATTTTATAAAAATTATCCTGTCCATTTAATTCTTTTAATAAATCCATTAAAAATAAATCAGTATCTTTTTTTGTATATACTTTCACTAATTTAGCCATAATAGTCCCCCTTTAACTTAAAGTTACTGTATATCTTATAAGTAATTCGACCGCACTTGTTTTTGTGTAATTCCACAGTACATGCGAAATTAAAGTACCAGTATCTACAGAAGCGTTCGCAGTATTTCCGCCAAATATTCCTAGTTCTTCTATAGTTGTATTTCCTTCCCCACTTGTTATATAGAAATCAGTAACAATCTCCCCATACGTTGGCGGTGCGGTCAATCCTCTGGCTATATAAAAACTTCGATAGTATTCAGAACCAAGCAAGGTATCACCAACAGCAACCGCGGTGTTATCTGTTCCTAATCCTAAATACCGAATATCTATATTTGGTACATATCCAGCCAAAATCCCGATCATTTCATCAAGAAGTAAATTAGTAATTATATTTTTAAATTCTTTTATTTTTTTCCCATTCTCAAATATTTCATACTTCCCTATTACTTTTATTTTATTATTTATATTCAATCACTAGCACCCCCCAAAATATTAATAGAATCATTATTTGGGAATAATAAATCATCAGGGAATAACAAATCAGCAGGGAATAACAAATCGTCGTATTCTGTAGCCTCATAAGTACCAGCATAGCTAATTGTTTCGTCAATTTCCTCTAGTACGACAATCAATTCACCTGTGCCTGTCTCGACATACTCAGGCTTGAATTGTTTCTTGAAAAATTCTTCCCAACCTCCAAGAGCTGCCCCATCAAGAACTTTATAATGATATACAATATTATTTTCATCAATTTGTGATGAATCCCATGTTATGCTTTCCACCAAAACATCTCATTTATT
>Ga0265293_10002124_pt1 | contig 41036 bp, 46 predicted proteins | sample Munlanlewell138R_FD_192505 | JGI IMG/M metagenome (GOLD analysis project Ga0265293, IMG submission 192505) | Leachate microbial communities from a municipal landfill in Southern Ontario, Canada - Leachate well 138R | ecosystem: Engineered > Solid waste > Landfill > Unclassified | place: Canada...
CAATTAAGAGTAACCGTAATTCAACTGGGGAATGATTCATAATAAGGGCGGTTAAAACCGTATGAATAAAGACACTTTTCCCGCTGCCCGTTGCACCAGCGACTAATAGATGAGGGAAATCAGCAAAAGAAGAAAAGATAATATTGCCCGAAACATCTTTACCCATAGGGACGTAATATTTCTTATTCTTTTCTTTATTTATTCGTTGCATCGATTCTTTAAAGTTAACAATTGTGCGATGTTTATTCGCTACTTCAATGCCACTTAATGCTTTACCAGGAATAATTGGTTCAAAACGAATCGATGAGCCGTTAAGGCGCAGGGAAATATCATTCATTAAGTTTTTAAAAGAATTAATCGTTTCGGTTGGACCAAGACTTATTTCATACCGCGTAAAAGACGAACCAATGGTCCAACTTGCGACAACAGCGTCAATATTAAAATCACGGAAAAAGCCGTTAATCCGTTCACTAAAGTCTAGGGCAACCGCTTCGTTTTCTTTCGCTGCATCATCTTCAACTGGATCACTTAATAAATTAATATCAGGGAATTTATAGTTTAAGTATTTCTTTTTAATACGTTCTTTCGGTTTTTCCGCTTCTTTTATTGTTTCATTTTGCGGTAAAGTTTCTGCTTCAACAATTTCTTCACCCACGCTTTCTGCCCTTAATGGTAGCGGAGAAAGTTCTGCATCTTCTTTTACAACAGTTTCTTCTTCAATGGTAGTTTCGGCAACATCTTCTTCTATTATTTCTTCATTAATTGGTGGGGCAACAACCGCTTCAAAAGTGCCACTCGACATGACGGCTTTTTGAATCGTTTCATAATCATCAGTGTCGACCCGCGAAAAAGCGTCTAAGACCGGGGTTTTTACTACCGCTTCTATCGTATCTTCATTATCAAGCGTTGGTAAATCAAATAACGGGGTATCAGCGAAGTCTTCTTCGGTTACTTTTTGCAAGCCTCCGGTTACGGGTTCTTTTTTAGGAAGGGTCGGACTAGTGCTTATCGGTTCATGATTCGTATGTCCTTGATCATCAAAACGACTCGTAACGGGGTGAAGCAAACTTGATTTATAAAGGTGCGTGTCTTCACTTTCATCCACTTGCACTTTAATAACTTCTTCTTTTTCTTCTTCTTCGCCGAGTAAACCAGCCTCAAATAACACTTTTTGCCGTTTTTGTTTTTCGCGCATATATTCTTTTAAATATTTCACAAAACGTTTAATTGAGGGCCAAAAGATGACGATTAAAAGTAAAAGCGCTAAAAAGGCGATGATGGTCGCGATTAACCCAAGCGATAACGGGGCAAGTAATAATAAAATGCCTTCGCCGATAAGCCCGCCATAAGCGTAAAAATATTGATTTTTTGGCGCCGTGAAAGAAAAAGCATCGCGTGATTTATCAACCATCGTCGCTAAGCTTTCATTAAAGACTTCCGGTGTAATCTTAAAATCAATTGATAATAAACCAGCGTAAAGAGTACTTCCTAATATTAATAAACCAAAGAAACTTAAAAAGACAATAATGGTCCGTCTTTTTTTCTTGGGAAAGGGAAATAAAATAAGATAAAACGCTAAGATGATCAATAACCCGAAAAAGCCAACAAAAAGGTCGCCAAAAAGAAAAGCGATCGGCACATTAATAACCGCGCCTAATGATATTTTTAAAATACCAATGAGTGAAATAAGCGCTAAAATGCTTCCTTTTAGACCGCGGGCAATTTTCTTTTGTTTAATAATCGCACTAGTAAAATTACTACTCATACTTAATATTATACATAATATTAGGAAAAAGCGATGCATTGTTTACTACATTTAAGTAGTAATAAACAAAGATTACATAAACTTTAACAATATAACGTTATTTTTCCAAAAATATTAATGTTCTACTCATAATCTTTTAATGATTAATGACGCGAATAAGCGGTAAAATCATCGGATGACGGCGCGTTTCCCGGAATATATATTTTTCGACTCTTGTTTGTGATTCTTTAACGGCGTCGTCAATATCAAATTGGCGCATATCTAAAGCTTCATTAACAGTATTTACAAAGATGTTGCGAATTTGTTTTAATAATTGTTCACTATCTTTGACATATACAAAGCCGCGCATTTGCACATCAGGACCCGCACTTATAAGGCGCGTATTGTAATCGATAGCAAGCGCCATAATAATAATGCCATCTTCACTTAAACGTTGCCGGTCTTCAATAACGCCGCGGTTAATGTCGCCAATACCTGTCCCATCCACTAAGACATCACCATTTTGAATAATGTCAACAGCGTGCGGTTTAACGCGCCCTTGACCATTACTAAATTCAACACTTACCCCATTATCAAGTAAGAAAATATTGTGATGGCTAAAGCGTAACCCACTATGAAGCGCTAATTGGGCGTTTGCGATCTGTTGCCGATAAAGACCTTTAACGGGAATATAGTATTTTGGTTTCAGAAGTGTTAAAAGCATACGTAAATCTTCTTCTTGCGCGTGCATCCCCGAGATTACTTTCCGCGTAATATTAACAACATGACATCCCGTTGTGTATAAAGCGTCAAGGGCTTCGGTGGCTACTACTTCTAAAGTTGCCGGGGCTTGTAAGGCCATAATAAACGTATCATCTTTATTTAAGACAATTTTTTTATCGGGATTTTCTTTATGGGCTAGCGCTAAAATTTTAGAAAAAATTCTTTCGCCAGTTCCAAGCATTAAAATACAAATATCTTGGTCCCGGGCACGCAATAAATCATCATTACTAATAATATAACGTTCATCAATAAGTGGTAACCCCGCTCCCGCAAAGTCATTAAAATATTCTTCCGTTAATGGGTCATAAAAGGCAATCTTGCGTTTAAATTGATGACATACTTGCACTAATTCTTCAATGTTATACGTTGTCTGATCATATAAAGCAATAAAGATGCGCCCTTTAATATCACGGAAAATAGGCTCAATTTGCGGCGTTAAACGGTGATGGGGCGAAGTGTACCCCGCCTTTTCCGCGGCCGATGATTCACTTAATAAACATAAAACGTCTTTTTCGGCTATTTTAGCAATGCTATTTAAATCAAGTTTATAACGGGTACTATTCGTATATTCAACAATAAAATCCCCTGAATAAACAATTGCCCCTTGGCTCGTATCAATCGAAATCCCAAAGCTTTGCATCGCACTATGGGTCGTTTGGAAAAAGGTGAAGCGCCGTTTAGCGATTTCAAGGCTACTTGACGGTTCAATAATCGTAATTTTATAATCAAGTTTAACCCCGACCCGCTTTGTAAAGCGTAATAGCATCATCGCAGCGGCTTTTGTCGTGTAAATAGGCGCGGGCGCTAATTTATAAATAAAAGGGAGCGCCCCAAATTGATCATCATGGCCGTGACTTATAAAATAAGCCCGAATTCGACTTTTATTTGTGACTAAATATTCATGGTGGGGAATAATAAAATCAATACCCGGCGAACTTTTATCGGGGTATTTTAAACCAGCTTCAATGACGAAAATGTCATCATTAATTTCGATGATGTACATGTTTTTGCCATGCTCATCAAGACCACCTAATGCGAAAATTTTTATTTTGTCGTTCATATTATACCTCGTATCTGTTCGTCAATTTCTTATCCATTATACTAGAGTTACCCCTTCTACACAAGTAGAAAGAAATGTTTATTTACGCGGTCTACTTGCAATAATATTAGCCCCTGAATCTAATATGTTTTCGACTATAACTTCGTTAAAAGCGATTGGCGCTTCAATTACTAAATTGTTTAAGTATTCAACAATCGGGAAAATTAAAAGTTTATTAACCGCAATATCAGTGCGGACTGGTAATGGTTCTTTATGGCCTTTCACTTTTACAAGATATGTAAGTGTTCTTTTTGATTCTTTTATTTCTTGTAAAGCATAAGGAATACCGCGCGCACAAAAGTTACCCGTTACTTTTAAATCATCACTGACCGTTAATTGACAGCCTCGTGGACAGACAAGGCACGTTAACACTCTACTCATTTATAACCTCCACTTGCAAGTTTACCCCACTTTTTATTAAATCTTTATTAATTTTCATGGTGATTAGTTCACTTGGAAATAAGAAAGGATAAAACTTTTTAAAGATAACTTCGCCATCTAGTTTAACGGCAATTCGTTTATTAATACCGTCTTTACTTGGCCGAAACTTAAGCACTAATGCTTCGCTATTTAACGGTAAAGCGACCGTATTTGGTAAAACATAGAGCACCCCATTTCCGGCTTCAACTTTTACTTTTTCTTCCATCGCTAAGAGTTCATCTTTAATGTATAAACTTGCCGCAATCCCGGCTTCTTCCCCTTCAAAATAAGCGTCATCAGCTAAATCATGAATATGGAGCGCATTCCCAGCGACGAAAAGCCATGGTGTTTTCGTTTGATAATTACTATTAATAAAAGGGCCGCGCGATCGACTAACAGGATTACTTAATTTATCACTTAACGGAATATAAGGAATAAGCCCGACCGCAAGTAAAAGTGTATCTACCTTAAACGTTTTTAAAGTGCCGGGAATGACCGTTCCTTCACGATCAATTTCAGCAATATCAACTTCTTTAACGCGGGGGCGCCCCCGGACATCAATTACTTTATGCGATAAATATAGGGGAATATCAAAGTCATCTAAACATTGGACAATATTCCGTTTTAAGCCACTAGAATAGGGCATTATTTCACTAACAGCGTGCACTTTAATGCCGAGTAAAGTAAGGCGGCGAGCCAAAATAAGACCAATATCACCTGAGCCAACAATTAGAACATCTTTCGCAAAGTGATATCCTTTCATATTTAAAAAGTATTGCGCTTGCCCAGCAGTCATTATCCCCGCGCTTCGTTCGCCGGGTAAATTAATCGCTCCAGCACTTCGTTCATAAGAGCCAGTCGTTAAAATAATCGCTTTAGCCTTAAAAGTTTTTACACTTTTCTCCGCAATATAAACTGTTAATTCGCGTTCACGACTAATATTCGTGACATTTGCGTTTTTTAAGATATCAATTTCGTTTTTAGCAAGTTCTTGTTCTAAAAAGTAAGCGTATTCTGGTCCAGTAAGCGTCTTTTTAAATAAATGCACTCCAAAACCATCATGAATGCATTGATTTAAAATTCCGCCTAAGTTAATGTCTTTTTCAATAATTAATATTTTTGCAGTCCCAGCTTTTTTCGCACTTAAAGCCGCACCGATGCCCGCGCTACCGCCGCCGATAACAATTAGATCATATTTTTTCATGTTCTTTTACCACATAACTTTCTTTTTCGTCATAGGCAATTTCCGAAACAGGCACACCATAATATTCCGCCATTATTTCAATTACTTTCGGGGTGCAAAAGCCGCCTTGACATAAACCAAAGCCCGCTCTTAATCTTTTTTTAATCGCTTTAACACTACGAACCGGAATGGGCCGGTTTAATAAATCAATAATTTCGGCTTTTGTTATTTCTTCACAGTTACAGACGAGTGTGGCGTAATCTTTATTAGTCTTGATAAGTTCTTTTAACGCTTTTCCTTTGAGCTTATTAGCGCGAATCCGTGGTCTAATATGCGGCTTAAAGGCTTTTTTCGGCTTTAGTTTTATTAAGCTACCAACTAAATCATGGGTTACGTAAAGGGCAATTGCCGGTGCACTTGCTAAACCAGGACTTTCAATCCCCGCGACATTAATTAAACCTTTAACATAAGGGTCATGCTCAATAACGAAATCACCAGTTGACGGTGTTGCTCTTAAGCCACTAAAAGTACGAATCGTTTTATGAAAGGGAATATTTTTTAATAAGCGATTAGCGCTATCTTTAATTCTTTGCAGTGATTCATAATCAGTGCCGACATCTTCTTTCGACATCATTTCGTCACTCGTTGGTCCAATTAAGAAGTTACCAGCAGTTGTTGGAACCGCTAAAATTCCTTTACTATGAGCGGTTGGCACAGGGAAAACGACACTATTTACAAGAGGTGAGGCTAATTTATCAATGACAAAATAACTACCTTTCCTTGGCGTAATCTTAAAGTCAGCTTTACTTACTAAATTAATAATATTATCAGCGTACACCCCAGCCGCATTAATAATAAGTTTTGTTTTATATTCTTTGTACACTGTCTTAACAATAAAATGGTCTTCTGCTTTACTAATCGCAACCACTTTTGCATTTAACTCTAAAGACACACCGTTATCAAGGGCATTTTCAATCGCATTTGCTGTTAATTCAAACGGATTAACAATACCCGCAGTGGGAGCAAAAAGCGCCCCTTCAATATGTTCTTGCAGATTAGGCTCTAACCGCATAACTTCACTTTTCGTTAATATTTTTACTTCAACGCCATTAGCAAGCGCTCGCTTTTTTAAGTCTGCTAAAAGCACTAATTCTTCCACGCTTTGCGCCACGGTTAAAGAGCCAATGCGTTTAAATTCAACATCAAGATCAGCACATAACTTCTTAAACATCGGCACTGACTTAACATTAAAATAAGCTTTCTTTGATCCTGGTTTTGGATCATAGCCGCTATGGACGATGGCACTATTTGCCGCAGTTGTCCCATTAGCGACATCATTATCTTTTTCCAAAATTAAAACATCAAGTTCGTACTTGGCTAATTCCCGGGCAATAAGTCCGCCAATTACCCCCGCACCGATGACAATAATATCGTGCATAAAACCTTCCTTTACTACAAATTATGATTTGCATTCTTTATGTACCTTTATGATACATGAAATGCGGAATAAAATGTTGCGATTTTATAAAAAAACCACTCCGAAGAGTGGTTCTTATTAAGTTTTATATATTAAGTTATTTACGACGTGGGCGGCTAGGTTTACGTTCAACGAACCCTTCAGGCTTTTCTTTAAACACTTTAACGCTTGCTTTAACTTTGCCTTTTTCATCAACCCCGACGACTTTAACGCGGAGTTTTTGCCCGACTTTATAAAGCTTACTTGCGTCTTCAACGTAAGCCCAATCTAAATCACTAACGTGGACTAAAGCGTCAACATTACCAAAGAGATTAACGAAGACACCATAGTTTTCAACCCGGACGACTTCACCTTCATAAACTTCGCCAACTTTAGCTTCTTTGACAATGTCTTCAATGATGCTAATAACGCGATTAATTGTTTCACGGTCCATGTGATAGACTACGACTAACCCTGTATCATCAATATCGATTTTAGCGTTATCGTTTTCTTCGATAATTTTGTTTATAACTTTACCACCAGTGCCGATAACTTCACGGATTTTATCAACTGGAACATATGTTTTCGCCATTTTTGGGGCGTATTTAGCGACGTCTTCCCGTGGGCTAGCAATCGCACTCATTTGGTTAGCGCGAATTTCTTCACGGGCTTTTTTCGCTTGGGCTAAGCTTTCGGCTAAAACTTCTTTACTAATGCCTTTAACTTTAATGTCCATTTGTAAGGCAGTAATACCTTTACTTGTACCGGCAACTTTAAAGTCCATATCACCAAAGTGATCTTCTAAACCTTGAATGTCGGTAAGAATTGTATATGGGTGGTTACCGTCTAATGGTCCACTTGTAATTAAGCCCATAGCAATACCGGTGACCATATCTTTAATTGGCACACCTGCCGCCATAAGCGCCATACTGGAAGCACAAATACTTGCTTGCGAACTAGAACCATTACTTTCTAAGACTTCACTGACCACACGAATCGTGTATGGGAATTCTTCTTCACTTGGAATAACGGCGACAAGCGCTCTTTCGCCAAGCGCACCGTGACCAATTTCACGACGGGCGGGACTACCAAGTCTTTTAATTTCACCAACACTATAAGGTGGGAAATTATAATGGTGCATGAAGCGTCTTGATTCTTCGTCGGTTAAGTTATCAATAATTTGTTCATCACTTTTTGGACCAAGGGTAACAACTGATAATACTTGGGTTTGTCCCCGCGTAAACAAAGCACTACCATGGGTGCGTGGTAATAAGTCGACAATCGAAGAAAGTGGACGAATTTCATCGACTTTACGACCATCAGGACGCACTTTTTCAAAGGTGATAAGACGACGAATTTCATCACTTACCATTACTTCGTGTAATGCTTTAACATCATTGATAGTCCGTCTTTTTTTATCTTCACTTTCGTATTCTAAGTTGCTGTAATGTTCAACCATTTCCGCTTTAACGGCTTCAATCGCTTCAGCGCGTTCTAATTTATCAAAAACACTGACTGCGGTTTGAATTTTAGCGTTGAATTTTTCTTTTAATTCTGCAACTAAAGATTCTTCGGGCACAAAGAGTGGGAAGCTTCTTTTTTCGCGTCCGATCTTTTGTTGAATATCTTCTTGGAACGCACAAAGTTCTTTAATTGCTTCGTGGCCAAGCATTAATGCTTCAAGCATATCTTCTTCACTTACTTCGTAAGCGCCAGCTTCAACCATGTTAATGGCATGCTTTGTACCAGCGACGACTAAGTGAATATCACTTTTACTATTTTCCTCACTTGTCGGGTTAATAATAAATTTTCCATCAACACGACCAACTTGAACCCCAGCGACTGGTCCTTCAAATGGAATGTCACTGATTGTTAAGGCAAGGCTAGAGCCAAGCATCGCAGTCATTTCCGGTGTCGCGTCAAAATCCGCACTTAACACCGTATTAATAACTTGGACTTCATTACGGAAGCCATCCGCGAATAATGGGCGAATTGGCCGGTCAATTAAACGTCCAGTTAATGTAGCGTGTTCAGTTTCCCGTCCTTCACGACGTAAGAAAGATCCCGGGATTTTTCCAATTGCGTAAAGTTTTTCTTGGTAAGTTACTGATAACGGGAAGTAATCAATATCTTTTGGGTTATTACCTGCGACCGCAGTTGAGAGCACTACAGTATCGCCGTAGCGCACTAAGACGGCACCATCGGCTTGTTTGGCGACTTCGCCAATTTCCACGACAATTTTACGGCCATGGAACATCATTTCATAAATTTGTTTCATTTCTTTCCTCTTTTCCAACAATTTAATGAAAAAACTGTCGCGGGACAGTTTCTTCTCCTTCAAACTTAGCGACGTAAACCAAGTTTTGCGATAAGTTCTAAGTAAGCTTCACGATTAATCCGGTTGTAGTAATCAAGTAGACCACGACGTTGACCAACAAGTTTAAGTAAACCGCGTTGGGAATGGTAATCGTGTTTGTGAACTTTCATGTGTTCAGTAAGTTCGCGAATTTGTTCAGTTAATAATGCAATTTGCACAGCGGTTGATCCGGTGTCTTTTTCATTAGCACCAAATTCTTTAACAATTTCTGCGATTCTCTCTTTGCTTAATGCCATAGTATTTTTTCCCCTTTCAATGTACTTAACCTTAGCATCGCCTTGATTTAGGGGTAAATCAAAGCAGCGCTAAAGTCGCTTTACTATAGTAACATTTTTACTAGTCTTTGCCAAGTTAAAAGAGTATAAATAAATATTTATAAATACTAAAGTTTCATTAAAGCATTAATCAAGGATAAAGCAAGTAAGAAAAAAGCCCACTTTATGCATTAAAGTAGGCGTTTTACATTAAAATGTAACTAAATTACTATTTCTTTAGTTCAGCTTTAACTAGGGTTACAAAGTTTTGAATGTACGCTTTCGTTGTTTCTAGTTGTTCTTCTGTTGGTTTAAGGCGAATTTTATGGCCTTCATCCACTGTTTTCATCATTAATTCTTTAGCCCGATTCATATAGTTTCTAATCGCTTCCCCACTCCAACCAAAACTACCAAACGCTGACATGTATTTGCCACGGCCAATATATGGATTTAAACTATTTAAAACGTCATAAATTGGTTTAATGCCGTCACCAACAAAAGTCGGGGAGGCAAGTAATAAGGCGTCACTTTGCTCAATGCTTGCGACAATCTTTGTCATGTCGTCTTTTGGGGCTTCATAAACGTGGGTAATAACACCAAGTTTTTCTAATTCTTTGACCGCAGTATCTTTCATCATAGCCGTATAGCCATAAGCACTAGAATACACGAGGGTAATGACTAATTTATCGCTTTTAGGAATAGTGGACCATTTAATATATTGATTAATTGCATGTTCCACGTCTTCTTTAGTATCTAAAATATAACCGTGGCTATTTAAGACCATGGAAACGTTTAAACTTTCTAAAGTTTTAACCGCTTTTAAACAGTCGCCTTTAAAAGGGGACATAATTGCGTCATAATAGACAGTTAACGCTTCTTCAGCCGCGGCTTTATTTGGTTCTTTACTTAAAAATAATTGTGGTGGCGAAACGTGCATTCCTAAAAAGTCACACGTATACGCTAAATCGTTAAGGGGATCATGCGTCATTATCGTATCAGGCCAGTGAACGTTAGGCACGGGATGGAAAAATAAACTTTGGGCGTCACTTAGTTTTAATTCTTGTCCCGGTTTAACGGCATTAGCAAGAAACGGACCATTATTAATTTCTTTTAAGTTTGCCATCGCCATAAAGCTACCAAATACTTGAATATTTGGGTTAAGCGCTAAAAGGGCAGGAATTGAACCACTATGATCTGGTTCGGTATGTTGCGTAACAAAATATTTGATATCTTGAATATCGACTAATTCTTTAATGTTATTAAGCCATTCATTGGTAAAAGGTTCCTTAACACCGTCAATAATCGTAATTGCCCCTTCGGCTTTAATTAAGTAACTATTGTAAGTTGTACCTTGTTTTGTTTCCATCATAATATCGAAAACACGAAGTAAAGGGTCTTTAACCCCGATTGAATATACATTGTTTTTAACTTTAAATGTTGCCATAATTAAAAATCTCCTTCTTCTATTAATTTAACACATTTAATGCGATCTTCTTCAATCTTTGCTATTAAACTTTCAATGTTTGGAAGTTTTTCTTCGTCGCGTAAGTGATTGAGGAATTTAACAGCGAGCACCTTATGATAAATATCACCTTCAAAGTCAAAAATATTAACTTCGAGTAGCGGCATACTAATTTCATTAACTGTTGGGTGGAAGCCAAGGTTAGCCATTCCATAATATTTTTTGTCTTCGTATGTTACTTCAACAAGATAAACCCCAAAACGCGGTAGAAAGTAATGCGGATCTAAATTAATATTAGCGGTTGGAAAACCAAGTTTATTACCAAGCCCATATCCTTTAACAACAAAGCCTGTGAGCCCATAATAATAACCTAACATGTTTTTGGCTTCTTTCATCTTTCCTTCTTGTAGTTTTTGCTTAATTAAAGTAGTGCTAATTACTTCGTTTCCTTCAAGTAGTGGTTCCACGATAATTAACTCAAAAAGTTGTCCGCAGTAATCTCGTAAAAACCTGGTGTCGCCAGCGGCTTTACGCCCAAAACGGAAATCTTCACCAATGATGACGGCTTTAGGACCAAGCGGGAATAAAATATGGAAAATAAATTCACTTGGTGATAATAACGCAACTTCATTTTCAATATTTAAAAAGTAGATACTACTAACGCCGTGTTTTTTAAACATGTTTACACGATCTTCTAATGATGTTAATACACCCGTTTTTTGATGTTCTTTGAAAACTTGTTTCGTCGTATAAATTAATAAGACTGCAATATCATTGCCAGTTTCTTTTGCTTTTTCTAATAATTTTAAATGACCACGATGTACCCCATCAAACGTCCCAATCACTAACGTGGTCGGTGTTTTAATTGCTTCTATAAAACGTAATTTTAAATGCTTAATATTCATAAGTTAAATCCTTTAAATGGTTGATAAAATGTGCCGTTTTTGCGACATAAAGCATGCAATACGCCGTTATCGTCGACAATTTGGATAATTTCTTCCTTCGCATCAACCTTGACTTGCCTTCCATTTCTTACATCAACAATGCCGCGATCATCTAATTTATATTTTGGAAAAAAAGATAGGGCAGCACTTGGGTCAATTAAATCCTCGATAGTCAAATCATCCAACACTTTAGCATCCTTTAAATCTAAATTACCGTGCCGCGTTCTTTTTAAGGAAACCGTCGTCGCATGAGTCTTTAATTTTTGGCCAATATCTTCGCCAAGGGTTCTAATATATGTTCCCTTGCTAACTGTAGCTTCAATCTCAATGAAAGGGTGAATATAAGAAATAAGGCGTAAGTTTTTGATCGTTACCGTGCGAGGCGGTATTTCAACACTTTCCCCTTTACGGGCGTATTCATATAGCCTTTTACCGTCAACCCGAATTGCACTAGTTAAGGGTGGCACTTGCGTTACTTCACCGACAAAGTGCTCTAATGTTTCACGGATTTTTAGTTCATTAAAGGGTTCAATCGTTTCTTCTTTTATTACTTCACCTTCGGGATCAAGGGTTGAGGTTAAAAGCCCTAGTTTAAATACAGCGACATAAGTTTTATCATCATCTTCTAAAAAAGGTAATACTTTTGTTCCTTCATTTAAAGCAATAATTAAAAGACCAGTCGCAAAAGGGTCAAGAGTCCCTAAATGGCCGACTTTCTTCACATTAAACTTTTTACCAACGAGATTACCAACTTTACGACTTGTCATCCCTGGTTCTTTGTTTACTAATAAAATACCACTATTTAATGTTCTCATCTGCTTTTATATTATAATATAAACCGGATGGATTAGATAATGAAATATTTCCGCGAACTTTTAGCAAAAATTAAAAAAGCCGATGAAACGTTTAACCTTATTAATAATGGGGATAAAGTCGTCGTTGGCATTAGCGGAGGTAAAGACTCCATCGTTTTATTTGAAGCTTTAATGACTTACGCTAAATATTCGAAAAAAGACTTTACATTAATCCCAGTTATTTTAGACTTAGGCTTTCCTAAGTTTTCTGCAGCCACTTATATTAAACACTTTAAAGACCGCGGTTATACGCTTTATATTAGTGACGCCCAAAATGTCGCGCAAATTTTAGAAATCCAAAAAGAACGGCAAAAACTTTCAAAACTTCCGTGTTCAATATGTTCAAAAATGAAAAAGGCCGCCATTAATAGTGTTGCAAATAGTTTAGGAGCCAATAAAGTTGCGTTTGCTCACCATATTGACGATGCTCTTGAAACGTTAGTGATGAATATGATAAGTGGGGGTAGACTAGCGACTTTTCAACCAAAAATGCTTTTAGAACGCGCGAAAATTACTTTTATTCGCCCCCTTATATTAACAAGTGAATCTTTAGTGACCAATGTATTAAAAGAATTAAACTTACCTTTATTAGATTATGCGTGTCCAAATAATAAAAAGACAAGGCGCGAAGATATTAAAAATTTATTGCTAAGCATATATAAAACATATGAAAGTGCACAGAAAAACTTTGAACTTATGTTAGTTAACACTGAAGCCTTTGCGATGTGGTATAACGCCTTTGAAACAAGCGTTGGCAAAGATCTTACATTAGTGAAAGTGTTTACTCCCGCGCAATTTAATGACGCGATGTATATACGCTATAAAGTATTCATCGAAGAGCAGAAAATAAGAATTGAAGACGAATATGATAAAAACGAAAAAGATTATACGACTTATGTTTTATATCGTAAGGATAAACCAATTGCCACAATCCGTTATAAAATTGATAAAAAAGAACGTATCGCTAGTATTGGACGCATCGCGGTCATTAAAGATGAACGCAATCAAGGGTTAGCGACTTTAATGCTTAATTACCTTGAAAACTTATTAACGGTTAAATATCGCCCTTTAACAATAACAATCGGTGGCCAAAAGCACTTACGACCGTTTTACGAAAAACGCGGTTATGTCGTTAAAGGGGAACCATATTTAGACGCTTTTATTGAACATTATCGTCTCGAAAAAGAAATAAAATAGCAAAGAAAAAAACCTCTTAATTCACGAAGAGGTTTTTCATTAATTTACTTTTTTGTGCGTTTAAGAATTTCTTCAATCTTTCGCGCTTTTTCAAACGTATCATCATAAATAAAGCGTAATTCTGGCATTTTGCGAATTTGCATTTTTTGCGCAACTTCATGGCGAATAAAACCAGCGGCCGCTTTTAAGATTTCCATTTTTGGATTAATATCGCCATCACCTAAGAAACTAACATAAACTTTAGCGTAACTATAGTCATTTGTTATTTCAACTGCGGTGACAGTCGTTATACCTAAGCTTGGATTACTTACTTTATAACTAATCGTTTCACTTAAATAGCGGAGCATTAATGATTCATTACGGCTTTTGCCATGTTTAGACATTTTTAACCTCCACCATTTCAAAGCCTTCAATAATGTCACCTTCTTTAATATCGTTATAGTTTAATAAAGTCATGCCGCATTCAAAGCCGGCCCGACTTTCCCGCACATCATTTTTAACGTGTTTCATGGTCGCAATTTTACCTTCGTAAATAATAACGCCATCCCGAAGTAACCGCGCCGATTGATCACGCTTTAAAACACCACTTAAGACGTAAGAACCGGCAATCGTGCCCACTTTACTTGCATGCCATATGGCCCGCACTTCGGCTTGACCCGTAACTTTTTCTTCGTATTCTGGTTTAAGTAACCCTTTAAGGGCAGCTTCGGTTTGTTCAAGTAGGGCGTAAATAACGCGGTGTAAATGAATTTCTATTTTATTACGTTCCGCTAAGTCACGTACTTGGGTTGATGGCCGAATGTTAAAGCCATAAATTATCGCATTACTCGCGGTCGCAAGTAAGACGTCACTTTCGGTAATTTGTCCTGCACTAGCGCGAATTACATTAAGTTTAATGCCTTCGACATTTATTTTTTCTAAACTCGAGCGCACAGCTTCAGCGGAACCACTATTATCTGCTTTGATAATGACATTTAAGACAATAAGTTCCCCTTCACTAATTTTTTGGTGAAGATCACTTAACTTTAAGCCTTCACTACTACCACGCATTTGGTCAATTTTTGCTTGTTTGCGCTTCATAGCGAGTTCTTTTGCTTCTTTTTCGGTTTCAAAAGCAATGAAGTTATCACCCGCTTCCGGTACTTCGTCAAGACCGATAATACTAACCGGGGTTGCTGGTCCTGCCTTTTTTAATACTTTGTTATGTTCATTGCTCATGCGGCGAATTTTACCATAACTTGCCCCAGCAACGACAAAGTCTTTACTAAAGAGCGTGCCGTTTTCAATTAAAAGTGTCGCTTTAGGTCCTTCCCCACGTTCAAGTTTTGCTTCAAGCACCGTGCCATAAGCATAACGATGGGGGTTAGCCTTTAATTCAAGCATTTCACTTGTGACTAAGATAGCATCAAGCAAATCTTCAATCCCCGTTCCTTTTTTCGCTGAGACACCTTGGAAAATAATATCGCCGCCAAATTCTTCGGCGATAACATTTTGCGCTAAAAGTTCGTTTTTAACTTTGTTAACGTCAGCGCCTAATTTATCAATTTTATTAACGGCGACAATAATTGGAACATTCGCGGCCCGGGCGTGGTCGATTGCTTCAATCGTTTGCGGCATAACGCCGTCATCGGCGGCTACCACTAAAATAACAATATCGGTTACTTTGGTCCCCCGACTACGCATCGCGGTAAAAGCTTCGTGCCCCGGGGTGTCGATAAAGGTAATTTTTTTACCGTGGATTTCTTTTTGATACGCCCCTATAGCTTGCGTAATTGAGCCGGCTTCACCACCGGCAACATTCGAACTACGAATTGTATCAATTAATGTTGTTTTACCGTGATCGACGTGGCCCATAATGGTCACTACTGGGGGGCGTGGTTTTAAGTCTTTGGGCGGATCAATGATGGCGGCTAGATTTACATCAAGTCCGTCATCACTTTCTTCGACTAATTCAAAGTCATAATTAAAATCTAAGCATAATTCGGCTATTGTTTCGGTGCTAAGAGTATTATTAATCGTCACCATTTGTTTTTTCATAAAGAGATTTTTAATAATTTGCGCTTCGGATAATTTTAATAATTTCGCTAAATCACTTACTTTAAGGGGGCCATAGTAATATAGTTTTCTTTCTTCGACATACGGTCCAGTCACCTTTTTACTTTGCGCACTTAAGTTACTTATGCGTCTAATTTCACTCATAAGATTCACCTTCTTTCATTAGATTTGCGATTTTCCTAGCACTATCTTTATTCGTAATGGTCATTACTTTGACACTTTTGCCAGGATATAAACTTGTGAAGATGTTCGCATGGACATCATAGTAAGGAATGTTATTACTTAATAGAAAGTTTATAACTTGTAACTTACTTTGTTCACTGATGGCTTTACTTATTAAGACGAGGTGGAGGCGTGGCTTATTTTTTAGGGTTAAGTAATCACTGCCAAGCTTAATAACATTACTTCGCTTAATAAGATGGAGGAAGGAGTTAAGGTTTTTATTCACTCGCTAACTCCAAGAGAGCAAGGTAGAGGTCTTCTTGTACTTCGACCGCAAGAACCCTTGCAAATAAATTTTTCTTTTGGGCGTTTAAAATGGCATCTTTCCGCCGCACAATGTAAGCGCCGCGCCCATTTAAGCGCCCCGTTTTATCAATTACGACTTCGCCACTTGGTGTGCGAACCACACGAATGAGGTCTTTTTTCTCATGGCTTTCTCCGGTGGCAATACATTTGCGGATAATAACTTTTTTCATGGGCTCTCCTCTTTTTTAACTATTCGTAATATTCATCAAAGTCTTCGTAATCGATATCATCGTCTTCGTAAACTTCTTGACCTTCAGCTTCAAGTTCCGCGAGTTCTTCTTCGGTGTAAATTTCCATTTTTGGCCCGCTAATTGTTGGTTCAACAACTTCAGGTTGCGGTTTTACTTCTGGTTTACGTCTTCTTTCTTCGCGCCGAGCTTGCGCTTTTTCGCGCGCTTCTTCTTTTTCTTTTTCTTTTGCGAGTTCCGCTTCTAAATCAGCAAGCGAAATTGTTGTTTTAACTTGCGTTACTACGGGTTCAGGTTCAACTTCAGGTTCTTGAACTGGTGTTTTTTCTTCTTCGAGGGTAATTTCGTCCCAAGTTGTCCCTTCATCATAATCTTCGTCTTTCGGAAGGAAGGCATCATCACCTAAAGCATTTACTTCATCATCGAGTAATTGTTTTTGTTCGGCGACGCGTTGGGCGACTTCTTCACTACGGGCGAGTTCACGCATTAAGCGTTCGCGCGTTCTTTCTTGTTCGGCTAAACGTTCTTCATATTCAATATCCATCTTTGTTTGGAACGTAATACCTTGTTCCATTGCTTCATGCATATCAAAGATTGTTAGCGTATAGCCCGTTAATTTTGAGGCTAAACGAATATTCGCCCCACGGAATCCAAAGGCTTTACCTTTTTCTTCATCCGCGAAGATTACTTGCGCCGTTTTCGCTTCGGTATCAATATTCAAGCCAAGCGGTACGGCTGGGCGGAATGCTTCAAAAATATAAATAGCGGGGTTTTTGGACCACGGAATAATATCAATTTTTTCCTTACGGCCATCAGGACCAAGTTCAGCGGTAATTTTTTGAATCCGGCTCGCATTTGGGCCAATACAGCTACCCACAGGGTCAACGTTTGGATCAAGACTTTCCACCGCGACTTTAACGCGTTCCCCTTGTTCACGAACGATATCATGAATAACGATCGTGCCGTCATAAATTTCATGAATTTCGCGTTCCATGAGTCTTTTAACAAAGTTTGGATGGCTTCTGCTGATGATAATGCTTGCACCTTTAGCGCCACTTACGACATCAACGATATAGAAGTTTAATTCTTGACCGTTCCGGAATACTTCACCCGGAATTGCTTCTTTGCCGCGTTCATCAAAGAACACATTTGTAATACCTAATAAATTGATATAAGTTGTTTTTTCGTTTTTCTCAACTGTGCCTTTAACGAGTTCACCAATTTTATCTTTAAAGAGATTAAAGAGTTGTTCTTTTTCAAGTTCGATTAATTGATGACGGAAGTTTTGCGCGACGTTTGTCGACACTCGCGTGGAAAAGTTTGCTAAAAAGCCGCGTTCAACGACGACGTTATCGCCAACATTAGCCATTGCGTCATGTTTTTTAGCTTCATCAAGACTTATTTCTAAAGCGTCATCTTCAATATCGTCATCAGTTGCAACGACGACTTTTAAAAGCCGGGCTTCAAAGTCGAGCATTTCTTCATTAATAAACACTTCAACGTGGACGTCATCCCCGCCATGTTGTCGTGCGTAAACGTTACGGACAGCTTTTTTAAAGATATCGATAACAACTTCTTCTTTTAAGTTATGTTTCTCAGCGACTTCTTTAAATGTTTCAAGCATTCCGTGATAACGTTTTTCTTTTTGTTTTTGTACTGATTTTGTCATTCTTGCCATAATAGTTAATCCTTTTTAAATTTTATTGCGCGATTTATTTGTTTTATAACAGTGTGGGCAACCGTTTGTTTTTTAAGGCGCCCTTTTTGATTTATAAGAAGCGTTAGTTCGCTTTCGTTTGCTTCTTGGAGCGTTCCTTTTATCTTTGGCGGACCTTTAATGCCATCAAGCATCGTTATTTCAATGAATTCATTCGTATAGTCTTTAATTTCATCGATCATTATTTCTTTTTCCGCCCCAGTTGTTGTAACATCGAGAATGAATGCTTCTTCATCATCATTTAAGTCGAGTAAGGTATCGATTCTTTCACTGATGGTTACAATTTCATCAAGGCTAATCTTATAATGATATTTATCAACGATAACTCTTAAGTAACGGTCTTTTCCTTCATTTGTGTAATACAAGCGATTTAAACGAAAGCCAAGTTCCTTTAAGATTTCTTCTACTTGTGGTTGTAATATTTTTAAGTCCATAGTCCTCCCCGTAAAATAAAGAGTGGGCGTACCCACTCCAGAGAATTTGAAGTTTACTTTGTAAATTGTATTTACTTAGTAATATTAGACTAAATAAAGAGAATATGCAAGTGGTTTATATTATATTGCCTTTTTATTGTTATTTCTTCCTTGTTCTTTCGTAAAGTTATAAGAGAAAGGCTATAATGGCTTTTTTATTTACAATAAATTCTTTATTTAATATAATCATTATAGGAAGTACATCAGTTCTTAGAATTAACCATCTTCGGATGGCCCCCCATTCCTTGTTGAATGGGGCTTTTTAATTGTCAATTCTATTGACTCTTTCCCTTATTAGTTTTTAATTTAGGGGTAAGAGCAATCTTGCCTCCCCCACGTTATGGGTTCTAGAAGATGCAAGAACGACACCAGATTAAAATCCTGGGCGTAAGTGCAACCCTCGATTACGATAAAAATTTGTTAGTTTGTAATAAGGAATCATTCGAAACTAACGACGGCGAGTTGAAATACTTCCTTTTTTTAGTGTTTTTAAGACGTAATAATCAAAAAAGATATATAAAGGAAAAATAATAAGTAAGTCAATAATATACATAAGAATATTAAAGGGCACTTCATAACCTTGTTCCGTAATCTTAAAATTAGTGAATAAGAAAGCGTTAAGCGAAAGGCTTGGCCACTCCTCAAAAAAGGTGACATTAGACATCTATTTTCATATCACAAAAACTCCAAATTCAGACCTTATAAAAATAGTCGATTTTTAGCTTTGTCGGCCATTTGTCGGCCATTAGCGGGCTACTAAAAACAAAAACCCGCATAGACTGCGGGTTATTTGTAATCTGGTGCCCCCTGCCAGTTTATCGCCGTTCATCTTACCACATCTTACCACATCTTATTACAGCTTACTTTGGCTTAAAAAGGCGTTTTTTGAAACCTTAAATCTTACAACATCTTACCATATCTTATGGGATTTTACTTTTTAGATTTTTATCTACGCCAAAAAGGAGGTTTTGTCACAACAATAATCGGAGTACTTATTATATCCATAACTAGAAATACACTAGTAACGAAAATTTAGAACTTATGACTAAATGTTAAATTAGCCTTGTTCTTTTACTTTTTTTCTTAAGCTTTCCAAGTCATCTTTAGATGGGTTACCATCTTCTTTTGCATTTGCTTTCCAAGTATAGTTTGGATCAAGTATTCTCTTTAATTTAAACCACTCTCGAGTTTGCATTACAGATAAATTATTTGCTACCTCTTCCATTTCATAATCATAAGACTGTAAATAATCATGTTCCCACCCACAAACAGGACACACATTGCCCAGTTCTTTAAGTTCTGTTTCGCCACATACTGGACATATAACTAGTGCTGGTTGTTTGCCTGCTTTACCATTACTTTTCTTCATTTGTTCTTACCTTCACTTTCCATTTTGCCATCGGATGTTTATTTGCTTTAGCCGCAATTTCATCATCAAGGAGCAAACTTGCTTCTAGTTTCCCACTGTTATATAAATCCATGAATTTCGCTTCTTGTGGAGTTAAGACGAATAATTTATCAATAAATAAAAGCACGTCATTTTTATATTTATTAATATCAATTTTCGTGCCAACTTTAAGCATTGGGATAAGGTTACGCTTAATATGATGAAAATTAATGTTTTTTATATTAATTCGTGCGCGATTTAATAAAGTGTCCAGCGGTTCAAATTCATTCGACAGAACAAGATAAAACAACGTTAGTTTCCGCAATAAACTAAATTCATTTTTATTAATCATCTTTTGCTCGTTCATTTGATAAACGTCAAAAATATCCCGCGCTGTTGTTCGGCCTATAAGCGCGGCGATTTTACTGGCATAAAGTTCGACTTTATTAAGCGCCAGTATTTCAAGTGATTCAATTATTGTCGTCTGCGTTTTATAAATAACGGGAACTAAAAGTTGAATACGATTTGAATAATTTAATTCTAACTTAATGTAATCATTTCCACCAACTGCATTTGTGTATTGCAGCAAATAAGAATCTAAGGAAAAAGTAAAGCGTGACTTGGGTGAAACAGTGTAACCACGGAGCAGTGCTTCCTCTGTAATTATTTTGTTATGTAACGCCCGTATCTTTTCCATTTCCTCTTTGGAATAATCCCCATTAAAATTCAAATCTATATCCACAGATAGCCGCGGTAAATCAAATAAACATAAATTAATTGCCGTCCCGCCTTTTAAAACATACTTTCCTTTTAACTGTTCATGCGTATTGAATAGTTTTAAAAACGTTGTTAAACGCAATACTTTTTCTAATGAGTCGCGATTATAGTTAAACTCTTTTGCTAAACTATTTAGTTTTCGTAGATCATATGTTTTCATTAGAACACTCCTTCTTTAATTTTAGTTATATCGTAGGCATGCAGTTTCCATTCCGGATAATATATAGATAGACGATGCTTTTCACTTGTAAAGTTGCGAGCAATTTGCGATCCGCACTTTTTCATTTCTGCGAGCATCGCTTCTGTAATGTTGTAGCCATCTTCATAAAAAGAAAGCACAAGTCCAACTTTTGAGTAAAGAATTGTTTTATTCACGTGCTTCAAGTATTTTAGTATTTCCTTCCCATTAAGGAGTGGAATCATATTAAGAGCACTAATTAATTCTTCAAAGTCATCGTACGTTTTAACATTATCAATGCTATCAACAATAGTTTTCTCAAGTGAACTTACTTTTACGTTGTTTATCTTATCAACAAAAAGTGTGTCTTTAACACGCTTTGAGCGATACGTGTTATGTTCAAACGTAAAGTCATGAAACTGTATTGGTGAAGAAACGATTACTTCGTTATAAACTTGATTCGTATAGCCATAAAATTCAAAAGCACTACGATAAGAAATAAAAGAGTTTTTCGTAATCTTACTCGCTATTTCAAATTTTGTAGGAATTATGCCTTTTGTTTCAAAACTAACTGCTGCATAAAGATTACGTTTAATACGCTTAATATATCCTTTTGCTAAATAGCTTTGGACGATATTACTTGCTAGGTCCTTGTTACCTGTTAACTTAATAATATAGTTAAAATCAAAGATCCGTTTATATGCGAAGTCTTCAATATATTTCATAGTTCACCTCCATAACTTAATTATACTTGTTTTGTTATGTTATGGCAATTAATAACACTATAATGTAACAATATATGAATCAGGTGTAATAAATGAATATAATTAAAACTTGTTTTGATTGGCATAACACCGAGTTGAAACACACAGTTTACACGAAAACAAAGTTTTTAAAGCTTGGTTTTCACACGAAATCAAAGTTTTTGATAATTTTTACTAGAAAATATTAGGGTATTTAAAAAATTTACAATTGAGTTAAACATATTAATTAACAAACGAAATAAAAACGCACACAGAGTGAGCATAATTTGTTTTTCATGATGTAGCTTTATAAAATTGGAAAGATTCTTAATGAACCTACGAGATTGTTTTATACTTTGGCAGCAAAGATTTTAGAAAACTGGTGGTATACATAAACTCAAGTTACTTAAAGACAATATTTTAATCCCTATAAAATATGGATTTGTTGCTATTATCAAAAGTATTATTGGCAATGATCCTAAATTTAGACCTATTTAAAAATTCTTCATAATTTTTCTCAATTGTAACTATATGAAATAGAACAAGAACATCCATATCATTAAACTCTGGAGAATAAACATCAAAATGTAGTATCGTTTCTTCTTTATTTTCAAATAAATAAACATTTTGAAGCGATATATCTGTTTCACTACTAGTGTGTGCAAAAGGTACTATTAATAATACATTGTTATCAAAAAAAACATCATCCTCTTTAATCTCAAACGTCAAATCATTAAGTGTTGGTTGTGCTTCTTCTGCATATCTAGTAATCGTCATATTAAGACTATTATGCGAATCAACAAACACAATATCCATATATCCGTAACGTCCTTCGGTAGTAACATCTGGCGCTAAAGAAGTTCCATCTATTGATAAACTTTTTTTGACAATAAAGGATTGTTGAATTGACTCTTCATTTTCTTTCTCGCTCGGAGTTTCAGAATTATCATTTGTTATTGAATTATGTCCATAAAAAACCGATTTATTACTATTATCTAAAGTGTTATGAACAATTATTTCAAATAAACCTTTATTTAATGATTCGCTCGCCCATGTACCAATTACTACAACGTTAAATTGAACGAGCACGTCCATATCATTGAATTCAGGGGAAAAAATGTCGAAGTGTATCTTTGTTGGCTCATTGTTTTCGGCAATATCAAGTCCTTCAAGCGAAATTTCTGTTTCACTACTGGTGTGTGCAAAAGGTACTATTAATAAAACATTGTTATCAAAAAAATCATCATTATCTTTAATCTCAAACGTCAAATCATTAAGTGTTGGCTGTGCTTCTTCTGCATATTTAGTAATTGTCATATTAAGACTATTATGAGAATCGACAAAAACAATATCCATATATCCGTAGCGTCCCTCACCAATGACATCAGGATCTAATGAGGTTCCGTCTATTGATAAACTTTTCATTACGGCAAAATCACGATTTGTTGGTTCACTTGATTTATCAGTCGGATCAGAAGTGTCGCTAGAAGAATTTACAGGATTATTCCAATAGTAAACATATTTTGTAACAAAAAAGGTGGATAAAGCAATTGCTGTCACTGTTAATAATGAGGGGATAAGCAGTTTTGGAAATCCCGGTCGCTTGCTGCGTGGTGCTTTGTGAGCAGCTTCTAAAACTTTCGGATCTAAGGTTTTTGGATACTCGGGAATATCCTTTTTTATTTTTTTGAGTTTATCTTCATATTTATTCATGTTCAAGTTCCTCCTTTAACATTTTGAGCGCACGTTCGTGCCGCTTTCTTGCTGCACTTGCGCTTATTTTTAATACTTTAGCGATTTCACTAAAACTATATTCATTCACATAGCGCAAGATAATCACATCTTTATATTTAGTTTTAAGTTTGTTAACTTCATCCCAAATATATTCGTTTTCATTAAGTGGCTCGTCACTAATCGCAACAATCGGATCGCTAATTGACACTGGCCTTTTCTTGCGGAGCATATCTTTACTTACATTAACAACAATTCTTGTTAAGTAACGTCGTTCATCATCGCTTGATACAAAGTTTTTATTTATTCGTAAGAGCCGCATAAACGATTCAAGCACAGCATCTTCTGCATCTTCGACACTTTGTAAGTAAGAGTAGGCTATTTGGAAAACCATAACTTTGTAAGTTTCATAAACGATTGCAAACTGTTCGTTAGTCATATTCTCCTTACACAATACAAACGTAACTTAAAATCATTTTGTGACATTAAGTGTAATTTGACCCTTTCTATTAGTAATAATAATTAGTTCTCTATAATACATAACGATTATAAAGCGTCTTTTGTGACAAAAAACTTTTTTTTGGTAAAAACATTCTTAAATCAAGTTTATACTTTTTTAAAATAGATTTTGTTTTAATGAGTTTTAGCGGCAAACTCAACAACTCATAAAACATAGTAAAGTTCGAATTTTTAGAACATTTGCGGTTTTCATATTTATCCTAATTAACTATAAACACACCCCTTCCACAGTTAAATATTATTGACACTTATTGTTCATCTACGCCAAACCTACGCCAAATCTACGCCAGGCAAAGAAAAAGGGCCCTTATAATCGGCCTTTTTCGTGATGTGGCTTTATAAAGTTGGAGAGATTCTTAATGAACCTACGAGATTATTATATACTTAACAAATAATTATTTCTACACTCTATAGGCGTAAGTTTTGTTTTCATTATTATTCTTGTCTTATTGTAGTAATTTATATATTCATGAATCGTTGTTATTAAAGCTTCTACACTATCATAATCACGCTTGTTATTGTCCCAAATTTCTTGTTTAAGACGACCAAAGAAGTTTTCTGTTGGAGAGTTGTCAAGGCAATTTCCTTTTCGACTCATCGATTGTATTATCCCCATGTTTCGAAGTTCAACAATATACCTTGAGTTTTGATATTGAACGCCTTGATCAGATTGAAGCATCATCCCTTTAAGATTATTCCCGTGCTTCCTTTGGAGTTCTCTTAACATTCGGATAATCCGATATACCTTCGCATCTGTTCCCACAGAATACGCTAGAACTTCACGGGTATGAAAATCAATCACAGGTGACAAATATACTGATTCACAAAACATTGGAAACTCTGTCACATCCGTCCCGCCTTTTTCATATGGCCTTGTTGTTTTAAAATCTTGATTCATAATGTTTTCAATTTTTAAACCAAGGTTTCCTTCGTACGAATTATACTTTCGCCACTTAATGACTTTGGGTTTACTAAAACCTTTCGCTCGCATGATTTCTAAAACTTTGTTTTTACCGACAATCCACCCGTTTTTCTTCAAATTATTGTATATTTGATGATATCCGCACCGTTTCTTATGAACTTTAATGAATAATCGCTCTATTTCTTTCTCTAACTCAACATACTTATTTTGCCTTGTTTTATTCGCGTTTAATGTGTAATAAAAGACGCTTGACGATAAACCAGCCAGCTCTAGAAGGACACTTAATTTGTATTTAGTCCTTAACTCATCGACGATTCTTACTCTTTCTTGAACCGTCGCTCCTTCTAGTTTTTGAGCTAAGGACTGCGATTTTTTTAAGTACGCTATCTCCGCACGCAACCGCTCGTTCTCTGCTTCAATCTTTCGATCAACAACCGCTTTAAAACGGTCTTCCTTTAATAAGTAATTCGCTCGGGCTTTCGTATCTTGAATCGCTTCTTCGCCGCCTTCACGGTATTTCTTCAACCAATCACTTAATACTCCCGGGTTCGCTAAACCGTGCTCACACGCTACGTCCCTAATCGTTCTCCCCGCTAACACCTGTCCAATTGCTAATAACTTTGTATCACGCTTATACATTCGCCGCACACGGCTCAAAAATGGTTCCTCACCATGCATCTTATACAAATTTATTATGTACTTGATGTTCGTTTTATCATATCCCCCATAAAGCTCGGAAATATGAGAAATCGAAAGACCTTCCTCGATATGCATTTTACATATCTTGACTTTCTCTTTCATCGTTATCCGCATAAAAAATAGCTCCCTTCTTGGGTAGGTACTTTCATTATACCTCTCTCCAAGATTTGGAAGCTAATTCATCGTGATATGGTGCCCCCTGCCAGTCTAAAATTAACTGTAACCACAATTTACTATTAATTAATAATATTTACGTAAACTCGGCTTAATTGGCTTTTATTTGTAATTTGTAAAGTGTGAAATAACCGCTTTTTACTGTTATGAACTATTTTTGGCTGTTTTTTGTAGGCCAATTTTATTGTTAAAAAATGGCATGTATTAACCACTTTCTAATTACAAAATCACTTGTGTTTTTTCTTACGATTTTTAAGCTTGCGTATTGCTTCTTCACGCTGTTTTTGCTGCTTAAGATATCTCTTGCCGCTGTTAAATAATACAACAATTCTCCAGACCGCAATAGCTATTCCAACTGCAATAATTGCTATGGTAAAAATTATTAATCCAGTCCATAATTGATCTGCTATTTCTTTAACAGGTTGCGATACTAAATAATTATTTAATTGTTCCATGTTTCCTAATTATATTATTCTTGTATCCGTTTCCTCTTTGTCATTTGCAACAGTAGTTTTTGTACTTCGCTTTAAATTATTAATCATAAAACTATTTTGTTGATCAAGCTCTTCAACACTTGCTGTATAAGTTTCATACTGAACTGCATCATACATTCCTTTAGTAGCCTTTAATCTTTCGCTATTAAAGTATTCCTTATAAGCATCAGTGGCATAAGTATCGGCATACATCTTTTGATTTAAAATGTAATAAGCATTTCTACCTAATAACTCAGTACTAAGCATAGTACTATTTGACTTATTAACATACTCAAGTATCTCATAGCCATACATGTTCTTTATTTTAGACCAGTGGTGATTAAATTTGGCCACAATTTTATCTAATAGGTAGTTATACAGTGTCCCTGTGTTTCTTCTAACTAAAAATTCTTCCATATATCTTTCATGGCGCTCTTTAACAAAGTTACAAATTAAATAATCAATTTCAAAGCTCGGTAAAACCACATCTACTTTTGCAATCCCTTTAATTTCAATAAAGGTCTCTGCAGTTTCAACAAGATCTAAATTTAAGCTTCCTAATCGCTGTAAGTCATAAGTAACTCTTACAAATGGCTTGCCATCAATCGAATATTCGTGCCTTGATAACTTCAGGCTAGTATTGTAGCCATCATTGACCTGATTAGCGCCATAATCATCCTTTGACTGTCCTTTATGGTCATTTCGATTGCCTCTCTCGCTTGATATTTCCGTATTATGCTCGACATGTCCATCCATAATATATCTGTATTCATCGCTGTTGTTGTTGTCGCCAACAATTTCAAATAGCCTCCTTGAATTATAGTTAATGATATGACTATTATTATCAAATATAAATTGCTCTTTATCTGCATTAATATAATCATAGTTATACACAGGAAATTTACCAAATCTTGTATATTGATATCTGATGGAATAATTACCAAAAGATAACGGTTTTGAGCTGTTGTATAGAAAGAAAGATTCAGCGTATGTACTCATAGCTTTGAATAAATCAATGTATTTAATACCATCAAAATGGACTACTTTTCTATTGTACAAATCGTACTTAAATATATTGTAAAATTCAGTTCTAATATGATCATCCACATTTTCATCAAAAGCGTTAAAAAATTTAGTTTCGAGATGTGCTTTAAGCTGAGCTCTATTAACAAATAGCCTATCTTTGATGCCGTTATCAATATAAGTTCTCAATCTTGCCCACGAAAAATCGGGAAACATTGTTTGATACTTTTTCATTATGTCGTAAGCTTGATTTCTAAGCATTTTCTCGGTATCCATGCTTACCGAGGTATTCATTTTTGTTTTACCAATACCAGGGGGACCAAAAAACATAGTAATAATACCGTTGCTCTTAGCAACTTCTTCATTATGATACTGCATCCTACTCATTATATCTCTAGCTCTTTTATGGCGCAAAAATCTAATAAGTATAACTACAGGTATTATTTTATATATTAAATTATATTCAATAGTAAATATTAAAACTTCAATTAATGCATTAGTTAATAGTGGCACTATGCTGGAAAAATCAAAGCTTCTTATAAAATATAAGTACCATGCCATTAAGTCAAAGGCTAATGTTCCTATTCTATAAAATATTAGTATTAAAATAATAAATAATAACTTAGTAAATCTAGCTTCATATTTTAAATAAATTCGCCATGATTCAAAATAGTTTTTAATGGGAATAATATACTTTAATTCAAGCTTCTTATAATTAGTTAAAGCTTTGGTTTCTTCATAAATAGTTGAGCCATCTTCTCTAATAACAATAGCTTTAATTAATATAATTAGAACAACCAAAAAGGGAAGCCAGACTATGAATTTTAGTGTGTTTATTAAAAAATTAACAAGGTCAAAACTCGAAATTATAAAGTAGTCTTCATTAAACAATAATACAGAAAAAACTCTGAGAGAATAAATCAATTCACTAATACTTTTTGGAATTGTAAAATCATATTGAATAACCTTATCACTAACGCCTGGTATATTAGGACTAAATGTAATTAATTTTATTAATATGTTCAAAAAGTTTTTAATGCTTAATAATAGACCTTTGTAGACATCAATTTTAAAGACTAGGGTCAAAACAAGGGCAACAACGAAAAGAGCAAAAAAAACATAGCTACGGTGTCCCAAGTGGGTAAGATTATAAAAAAGGTTTTTTATCTTTTCTTTTAGTAAATTAAACACATTAATGATTCTTTTTTTCACCGTAGTAAATCCTCATGGTAAAAGAAGGTATTATAATTAACACTAAATAATCTGCCACCTGACATATGTATAAACTCTAGCGTTAAATCATTGTCTTTTGCGACAACATAACCATTACTATACTTATAATTATAAATCGCTTCTTTGTCAGGCTGATACCAAGTTAACAATTCTTCTGTAAACTTTAAATCACCATTATTGAGTGATCTCCAAGTTATATTAGTTATAGGGTCTTTTGAACGGTTATTGACCATTACAAAAGCATTAGCAATGTAAGCAAGGAAGATTAAACTAACTAAAAGTAATAGTATTCGTTTAAAAATACGACCCTTTTTAATCGTTAATTCCATAAAACCTCCTTTACTTAGTTAAATATTATTTTTTAAAGAACAATCCGATAAATCCAAATAGTTTAATTATCGCTAATAATACTATAAGCCCAAGTATACCTACTGCAGCAATTTGTATTACTTTTACAAACTGGTCAAAGTAATTCGTTCCTCCAAAGTCAAAGAGGCCTTTAAACCAATCCCATAATGATTTACTCTTAACAGGTTGCTTATCTTCGGGTAATTCTCCGATTATTCCATAGTTTCCATTTTTATCTAATAAATTAATAATATGTGGAGCCCACTCTGGATCATAGTTTTCATCAACATCAAGTATTAATGTTAAAGAGATATCGGTAACTTCTTCAGGAATATCAATAAGGAATGAAGCATATTTTATATTAAACTTAAAATCTAATGGATGCTCCTCTTGATTAGGATTTATTTTTCTGGCATAAGTTATATTTTGCCTTATTTCTTCGATTGACCTTTGAAAAATATTTCCTGCAAATAAGTAAACATCTTTCTGTTCTTCATTATTTTTATATGAAATGCTATTAACTTTATAGCCCGATAGTTTTATATTATTTTCTGATGGAACATATACAGCGGTACTATTTTTTGTTACTAAACCATTTTCTTTTTCAATCTTAAAATTAAGCTTACCTGGTGTTTCTAATTCCTCGTATTCAATATCAGAAGAATATACTTTTCCATCTTCATCTATGAAATCCGCTGCAATATACATTACCTGTAATCCTGTAGTTTCCTTAATCGGCAAAATTAAATAAAATTGGTAGTCCTTTTTGATGCCGCCCTCATTTAAAAAAGCATCAACATCACTATAGCCTTTACTATTACCGTATTTGAATAGAAGGTTTTCCCTAAACCATCCCTCATGAATATCATTTTCACCTACAAATGATCCTATGTACTTCTCTGCTTTATAACTGCCTAAAAAATCGTTAAGTTTTAAGATGTCGCTCACTCTTCCTAGTTCATTCATATTAATGTGTAAACTTTGCTGGTGATACGCAAATCCCCTGTGATATGTTTTATGTGTACTTTCCTTAAGAAATTGTGATTGTTCTTGATTATAGTTATAAGTAGTGTGGTGAGTGGTCCAATTATTGTAAATAACACTAAATTCCCTATTGTATCTATAATTAATATCATATGTTTTGGAGTTATCTAAAACTCCCTCATACTTCTCATTAATCTTCCCTATGTCACTGATAATGTATTTAATCTTAAGTATTTTTTTAATTTTGTGTGCTGGGTTTGCATTAAAAAAGATTATAGAATACTTTTCATTATAGTTATCGGCACCGCTTCTTTTTTGAGCGTTAATAAATATCGGCCTTGTATCTTCAGGATCAAGTTCCAGGTATTTACTAGCAGCTTGCGTACCAGAATTTGCGGACGTCTTTACAAGTTCTTTTTTATTGTTATTATTAGGCACAATCATAAATAGTGACATAAGTATTAATAAGGCTTTTTTCATAGTTTCTCCTAACTAAAATGTAATCTTTTCATAGTCTAAAGATATCTTTTCAACTTCAACTTTTTCATAATATAACTCAGTTCTTTTTTCATTGCCGTTTAGATCGGCAACTACAAGGTGGACTGGTTTAAATTTTCCGATAGCTTGGATTTTAATTAAATATTGTAAGTTATCAACTTTAGAGTAACTTATTACTGATGGTTGTTCTGGTTCAATTTTCCAAATAAGTAATTTTTCCTCTTTGAACTCATCCGTATATATATAAATTTCCTTATCTTTAAGCAATTTAACCTTGCTGACTTTATCGATGTTGATTTTTGAAATTGCTGGTCTAGGCAAAAGAACAATAGCACTCATGGAAAGGAGTAACATGAATAATATTGTGGAAAATCCTAGACCTTTTTGATTGTTTTTCTCTCTCATATTAATACCCTAAAAGATAATTGTCGTATCAGTTAATGTTAACGAGGTTGCACTAACGGTGTAATTACTAAAGTCAATCGGTGTCATGGACCACTCTAGCGGTGCATTACCAGTGCTAATTTGGACACCATCTACAAAAACTTTATAACCAAGTGCAATAGTTGCCCCTTTGTTGCGGTACATTTTAGCTTGCGCTGTATCGCCTAATTTAACAGCGTATGCTAAGTCATCTAATGCTTTTGAGGAAGCGTGTTCATTGTTGAAAATCAATGTTTGTACTTCAAAGTTAAAAGATGAGGTATTTCTAGTTGCAATTTTATTACCAATACTCGTTAATAAATTTCGTTCTTGTCTAAAATCACCCTCGCCCCTGCTAGCTAGGATTGTTTCGGTCCATTCAACAGGTGTTGTTTGTGAGCCTCCATACCAATAAAACTTATTACTGTATTCATAGGTAATAACTTTAGAATGATCAACGGTTCCTACTGAATCATTGAAGTTAAACGGATTAACGTAAGTAGCATTAGTTGCTGGTACTAGCTTGTAATTACTGGTAACGGTATGTTGAAGTCGTTTTTCGTAATCGACTTTAACAGAAGCTTTTACAGAAGGTTTTTCTGTTACAGCGGCTGTAACTAAGATTTGACTACCAAAGCCCTCCTTAAGCGTTAATGTAGCTTTTGCGGTGTCTTCGCTGACTGCTAAACCAACATAGCTAGAAGCTGTTTTACCTACTTTCCAGGCATCATCATCTGTTTGACTTGAAGCATCGGGGGCAAAATCGATATTCCATGTTAAGTGCTTGTTAGTAGCATAAACAGGTGTAACATTAGCTGTTACCTCATACGTGGTATCATTGATTTTCGCCATGCTTAGAAAAGTGTTATTATTTACTTTTTGCTCCGTTTTAGTTGTTGTACAGCCAGTAAGCAGTAATGTTAATAACGATCCTAGAGTAATAATCTTTTTCATGTTTTTTACCTCTCTTTTTATTCTATTGTTCTAATTGCCACACTATATAAGTGTGTGTCGGTTGTCCAGGTTGAATCTGGACCCTCTGGTATTCGAGGGCTAATAATTTTATATTCAACAAGTTGATTTCCATTTTTTGGATCTCCCTTAAATATATAAATGTTATAGGTGGCCAAACTATATGTTTCTCCTGGATTTGTTGGCTCTCCACCGCTTGAAGCTTGTACTCTCTGTGGATTCCCGCCTTGGTGAACTCCAGGGTAAGTAATTACTGGGGCAAAGGACCCTCTGTAATAGACATTTAATGTCGCCAGCTGATATTGTGTAGTATATGCGACACTTATTACTCCAAAGTAATTTCCTGTTGTTGGTAATTGTTTTTTCGTTTCATAAACGCCATTAACATTAATTGCTTCATAGCTTGGCGGTACAGGACCATTAATTACCGTTGGTTTTTCCCAAGCATAAACCTTACCAGTAGCACTTAATCCGCTTATAGTATCGGTGACTGTAATCGTTGAATAAATACTCTTAGGAAGGTATTTAGTAGCGTACACTTCCGCTGTATTAGTTCCCTTTTTACTAACAATAACCTCTGGAAATGAACTTTCCCATTCTAGATCATAACTAACCCATGCTGGTTCAATCGTTGCCGTTAATGTCTTTTTATTTTCAGGACCAAAAGCATTTAATTTAATAATTCCAAGCCTAGTTTCTTCTTTAACTTCTGCTTCAACTTCAACTGATACTTCTTCTGTAATACTAATTTTTGTGTTTTTATTTTTACATGAGCTTAAAAAAGTACCTGCTAAGATTAATGGAATAATCAGTAAGTTAAAATACTTTCTTTTAATCATTTTATGCCTCTAAATAATTCTTCCAGCCGTTAACGGTATCAAGTACATATTCACCTATTTCATCAACTAAAATGTCATTAGTGTTAATGGCTGCTCTTTCTCTTCTGTGGATATTTAATGTTACATCTGAAGGATCCGTTGATAAAATTACAAATCTCAGAGCTGGTCGGTAATCAAAAAAGTTATTTTCTTTGTCGATTAAGACATTAATTTCCATGTCAGAAATTGTTCGTGCATTTGCAATATTATTAACATTAATGCTGGTGATATTATTTCTAAATTCACTTCTTAATTCATTTGAATTAAACACCAAATACAGATGGGACCCGCCGTATGTCTTGAAGTTATTGAATTCTCCTGTTTCAGCTATTGGTCTTTTAGCTTGAATGAAAAATAGTCCATTGGGCTCATCCCATCTAAAATAATTGTGATAATTTGTGTCATTGTCAACTACAAAATCATGTCTATTACTAAAAATATCTTCCGTATTATATACATAAATATTGCGATTTATCGTTCTAAAAACTTCATTTTCTTCAAGAATAACAAGTGGAATATTTTCAAAATCAACTCTACTTGTGATATTACTCGACTTATTATTAATATTATAAACTAATGCAAATTGGTAGTACTTGTTATCAGCATTAAATACGATTTCTTCATTCGTATCTAAATAACTCCATTCAGTATCTAAATTCGTACGGTACGCTAATCTTAAATGAATTAACACTGCCTTTTTTATAACAAAGCCATAATACTTATTGTGAAATTTAAAGTCGTACTTTAGATAGCTTGTATAAGTGTATTCAGTACTAAATTCAGTATCAGTGTGAATTTCGCTTGTAGTGCCTGGAAAGCCAAATCTTAAGTCGTAAGTTCCATCGTTATTTACTAATCTTAGTGAATTATAGCTAACAGGGAGACCGTTTAATTCACCAGAGCTATTTTTATAGCTTGCTGCACTTAATCCCCCTGTGGTTGTGCTAAAACTAAAGTTAAACATATCTTCAGTCATATTCATTTCGGGCAATTCCATAACTGGATTAATAGCCTCTTCACTTGTCGGCTCTTCAATACTTACTTCATCTTCACTTGAACTATCAATTACTGGATCCTCAGTAATTAATTCGCTTGTCGTTTCATCTTCATCTACTGAAGTATTAACTGAGGGAATAATTTTATCTCGCCAGTCATCAGGATTCCATTTTGAATAACCGCTTGACAAAAAGCCAAGGCCTCCAACGAGTAATGCTCCAACTAAAAATCCGATTAATGTCTTATTTTTTCTTGCCATTATAAATTATTCCCTCCTTGTTCTTTATTCTTCCTCTTCTAAGGAAACATCTTCGCTTACTGTGTCATCAGTGTCATCATCTTCAACTGGTTCTTTAACTGGAATGATTTTTTCTTTCCAGCTTTCCCCATCCCATTTCATGAATCCGCTTGATAGGAAGCCAATAGCGGCTGTAAGTAAGACTAATCCTAATCCAACAGCGCCTACGATTCCAGCTTTCTTTTCTACTTTTTTATGTTTTTTTGCCATTTTATTTCCTCCTGTGGCTTTTAAAATTTCTTTATTTTTTCTTCTTACGACTCATCACTTTTGCAATTTTAGTGTCTAAGAATCTTACGGCTGGCCCAGTTGTCTTTACGCTAGCCACTTCTTCACCATTGTGATTAAAGTAAGCAACTTGATAAACTGGATTTCCATATCTATTCAGGTATTTTTCACGGTGCGCATATACTTGACCTTTTCCGTATTTAATAAATTTCTTTTCATCACTGTAGAGCTTATTAACCTCTCTTTCAATTCTTTTTAACGAATCTTTTCTAAAAAACTTCATAATATCCTCCTGTTGTTTTCTTGTTTTTTTGTGGTTTTGCCATGTCTTTCTCCTATTGCTCGTATTTTTGTTGACTTTTTTCTTTACTATGTAATAATTGAATTAGGAAGTAATCTTACTTCTTACTGATAACCTTCCTTATTGGATGGTCCCCCATTCACAATGAATGGGGCTTTTTATCTCCCACGATATCTCCTATATCGCATAAAAGAATTAATATCATTTTGACTAGCTTTTCTTCTACTATTTCTTAAAGGCGCTTCTCCAACAACAAATTTTTTATTTGTCATCCTACTTTTAGAAATTGTATTTGTGTCAGCATAACTATTTTCATTAGGAAAAGTATGTTGTAATCTTACCCTTTGAAATCTTCTTAGATGTCTTGCAGTTGCTATATGTGTTATTTTAGAAATCTGAACATATTTTCCTCTTCTTTGGACCGCAACAATAACTGGTCTCCCGTTATAAGGATTCCTACCACTTTGGGATCTGTAATATTCCCAATCTTCAGGTTTAACAATATGTCTGAAATCAACATAAAATATTTTTCCTATGTGTTTTTTTCTATTAATTCCATCTTTATTATTCTTTTTGTTGTGTGCCATACTTCCTCTTTCTAAAACGGTAATATTTCAATCCAGTTAAACCTAAGGTTGAGAAGATTGAATAATACGACTAATACGACTAGTGCAATAAAGATCCACCAGGCATAAGTGAATTTATCACGGTGACTTATCATCTTCATTCGATTTTTAGCCACTGGTAACACTCACTTTCGGCTCAACAGGAATGAATTTACGCTCTAGAGCGTAATCTCTTGTAACAAACAGCCTTTGTTTGTCGTTTAAAAACGCTTTTAAGACCACTCCTGGAGCGATTGCGACTTCTACCTTAAAATAGTCCCTGCCGTGTATAATTTGAGGCCCAGAGGCCACCTTTCCTCTTGTTAGCTGTACAGGTTTGATCAGCGTTATATTATTTGGCATCTGCTCGAAACCCTCTTCTAAGCAAAGTAAAGCTATATCATCTTTACTAATTTTCTTAAAAGGCACTTCTAATAGACTGCCAAGCTTAATGCTGGCGCCGATCTTCTCTTCAGTCTTTCTGCGAACATACGTAAAAGTAACCCTTGCCATTGGCAATTCTTCAAGTTCTTCTCTAGTCATGTCTTTTAGCTGCTTCATACTTTCTTTATAGCACTAAGTTTATAGAGGCACAAATTTTTAGGAGCCAAAAATCCCTCAATCTTTTTGGCGTTTGGTTTTTGGTAACAATAAACAGGGGCGCTCTTACAAAAAATAGCTCGGTTGAGCATATTTTTTTGTTCTGTAAGAGCGCATATTTTGTAGATTGTTATGTTAATTTATGTTTAAGTATGTGTGTGTGTTTGTCTGTCATTTTTTTATTTTCAAGCAAGTACTTTTATCTTTCTTCATGCGGAATGTAGGCGGTAAAGAGTTCCAAGGCTTCTTTCTTTTTTCGTTCAATTGTCGCTACTGAGTAGTTATATTTTTCTGCAATTTGTTTCATTGTCAATTTTTCCACATAATAATCAAAAAGCACGTTATAAAATATACGGTAGCCTTTTTCAAAAGCGAATAATGTTAATGCCCTATCAAGTTTTTTAAATTCTATCGGGTACTCCTCCCAGTTATGATCTCTGTATGCTCTGCTTAATGCTCTGGAAGGTAGAATTCTTTTTAAATAGTTGTGAGATACTGCGCTTAAATTGCTTTCTTGTCTTTCTTTCATGTTTTTACCTCCGTTTTTAATCAAAAATTGATATCTGTTCATATTTAGGCTTTTCACTAATATCAATATGCCTTGCTAATATTTCCATTAATTCAGTTAATGTATCAAAAACATTCCAAAGAAATTTATAATCATATAAGCATAAATTCTCAATAAAAATCAGACTACTTTCATTTTTATGAAATAGTATCCCATAGTGTTTTTTTTCATCCTTGAAATTAATTTCTATGTTTTTATTATCCACGACATTAATTTCTGGATTTAACTCTGGATAGTTTATTTTAATGGCTTCTACAATTTCGGTAACAGTCATTTCAGTTTCCTCCTAAAGATTTTGTATTTGATCCCAAATTGAATCATCAAGATCATCTTCTATTTCTACTTCATCAGTGACTTTGGATTGATTAACTATAACTTCCTGCGGTCTATTTACTACTTCTTTAATTTTGTTACTGACAGCACTCTTCAGCCACCTAAATGGATTGGTTAACCTCTGTCCTTGATAGCTTTCTAAGACTTCAGTAATAGCGGTTTTAATATCTTCAGAATTGTAGTCATTATGTAATTCCTGTACTAAGTTCACAAATAGCTTTTCTTGTATTTCAGGAAAAGAATATTTTTGAAAAATTAATATGAACTCCTCACACTCACACACACGGTTAACTTGTATGTTGTGTGTTGTCTTAGTATCTATATCTCTATATGTCTTTATATCTTTATGTCTTAATGTCTTAATGTCTTTGTCTCTATAGGGGACATTGTCCGCTATTTTTCGGACATTGTCCTGGACATTGTCCGCGCTTGTAAGTTGTTTTTTCTGCTTATTTCTTGCAATTCTTTTACGTTCAGCATCCTTCGTTTCACTACCTACAAGCTTGTCATAGTTCGGGAAAAAATAGGCACCATTCTCATCTTTTGAGAGCACTCCAAATTTTTCTAAAAATCCCAAAGTAAATAGGACTTGTTCGTATTTAAAATGCTTTAATTCTTTCTTAATTTTTTCTACCGTATCGATAATTTCAATGTCATTAATTACAGTGACAAACTTGCCTTTTTTATTGATTACCGACATTAAAAGAGCTATGTAAATTGTAAATATTGTAGCGCCGTTATCAAGCGACATTATATGGTTGTATAAATCGCTATCAAGCATTGAATCAAATAGTTTAATCCAATAATACCTTTTAGTTTTAGATTGTGTCATACCATTCCTCCTTTGTTATTAAGTAATTGAGCTCTAATAAGTCCTGTTCAAATTCTTCCATTAATTCTTTGTGCAGCATTAAATCAAGTTTTTTAATATACTGTCTTGCACTACTGGTGCTTCGCTGATAAAAATCTTTGTTCCACACGCCTTGCTTTAAGTTGTGTAGTAGCAATATTAATTCCACTAGAGCTTCTGCAAAAGCCTTAATCGACTGCAAATCCGTAATATTTTTTGCATTTTTGTCGTATTTTATAATAAAGTAATCGAGTGATTTTACATATTCACTGTTAATTATTTTTTGCATTTTTGTCATATTAACCTTTCACAAATATCTGTATAATTAGATCCTGCAAATCCAGATATTCACATCTTCTAACTTCAAATTCATACATTGCCCTTTGTACCTGCTGAGCTGTTAAATTATTAACAATAGTCTTAACGAAAGATAACTCTATGTATTCCTGACAGAGCGTATAAAAGTGATATCTATTTTCTATTTTTTGACTGTTAGTCATCATGCTTACTCCAAATCTAAATACATGTTTATGAATTGTTGTTGAAATAAATCATATGTGCCATGTAGTTTCATATTCTTAGCTAACGCATGAGCGTTTTTAAAGCCTTTTACATGCTTTCTAAATAAGTGTTTAACATACTCCTTGGCCTCTTCTTCATTTGCGATTTTAAAGCCTCTTTTGTTATTGTTAGCAATAATATATTCACCCTGCTTATTAATGTATTTAGCGCAGGCATGAATAGAGCGATCTAATGTCGTGCTTGTTGTGGTTGGTGTAGCTTTAAAGTAAGCGGGAAGGTTTGCAATTATCACTTCTTCACTTATAAATTCTGCTGGATCAGTTGTTTTTAAAAATTCCAGTAAAGCATTAGCTTTTCTAGCTATTTTTTTACTCATTACTTACCTCCGCTTTGTTCCAATAATTTATTTTCATTTTTAGCATTAATTCCTTGCCCTTATCATTAAATCCAAACATCTGATATAGTGATCCATATATTTGAATTTGACTAAACGGCGTATCGGTTGTAAATTCAACAACTTTTTCAAAACGCTCCGCTATAACTTTTACTTCGTGTCTATATTTAATTTTCATCTTCCATTTCTCCTTTTTCTAAAACTTTCAAAAATTCAATTTCTTTAAGCCTGGTAGTACCGATTAGTTTTAATACAGTCTCTACACTTACTTCATATTTTAAGTAAGGAATAGATCCACCCTTTTGCCTTGCTAGATTACGAATGTTAGTAGCAGTGTCTCTGCCACAACCTAAGTAAGCTTTAATGTCGTTTGTAGTCCAACTGCTTTTTTTTAATAGATCTAACTTTGTCATCAGTAATCCTCTCTTTCTAATAAGTAATCAACCGTTACTTTAAATAAATCCGCCATTGATATTAGTTCGCTTTCTTTAAATTCACGCTTGCCATTTAATTTAAGATTCAAAGATTGAAGACTAATATTTAAATGTTCACTTAATGTAGCTTGATTAAAAGCATTCTTAATCATTAGACTTTTAATATTTTTACTTTTCATATTCCTCCTTATTGTTCTAATATTTCGAACACATGACCATAATAGTATTATTATTTAGAACTTGCAAGCGAAATGATATACAAATGTATTATTTTTTAGAACTTTTGTTTAATTTAATGTAAAATGTATTTGAGGACATATAAATGAAATATAATTTTCCCAAAGTAATTCTTAAGTTAAGAATAGAAGCAGGACTTACACTTGAAAAATTCGGCAAACTTTTTGGCGTTAAGAAATCAACCGTAAGTGGATGGGAAAGCGGACTAAGCACCCCTCCTGTTGACAAATTAATTGCCATTTGTAAACAGTTTGAGATTACACCAAATGAATTGTTGGGTTTCGAATCTAATAACAAAATCAGTTTAGAGGGTCTTAATCAAGAGCAAGAAAATTTAGTAAAGCAAATTATTGAACTATTTAAGGAGAAAAACAATGGCTAAAGCTAGACCAGGAATTGTTAAAGACACGAATGGAACATGGCGGATTAAAACACAAATTACTATTAACGGTGAGATAATTCATATTCATAAAAGAGGGTTTACTACAGAAAATAGTGCGTTTTTAGAAAAAGAAAAAATTATTAATGAATTAAAAACTAAAGCTTATTCAAGAAATTTCGTTACCTTTAAAAGCGTTGTTAATGATTATTTTGAGCACACAGAAAAAATTCATAAGCCATCTTATATCTATAGATCGAGATTACTATCAGATAAGTATTTTAAAAAGCTTTATAATAAGCGTTTAAATTTAGCGCTTGAAGCTAAAAGTTTAAAAAAAGTAGTTAATGACATTAATAAGACTGAAAACACTGTAAATTATAAGAATAAACTTATTAGATTATTAAAATCAATTATTAATCATGCAATCAAGCGTGGATTAATTGAAATTAGTCTAGTAAAAGATTATGAACTCGTTTTAACACCGTTTAAAGATAATACTATTCAAGAAAGAAAAGAAATAGTTATTTTAAGTCGAGAAGAATATTCACGCTTTTTAGAGGCTATTCCATCACATACAAGAGATAAGGTATTATTCACACTGTGGGGACAAACGGGGCTACGCATAGGGGAGATTAGAGCACTACAACCCAAACACTTTAATAGCACTAATAAAACCATTACTATTAATCAGCAGGCAGTAACTAAGTTAGGGCTTAACCAAACCATAATTACAAGCCCTAAGACAAAGAAATCAAATCGCACAATTCATATCTCAGATAATTTAACAAATCTTCTTAGTGAATATATTACGTTAGCTAGAATAGATAGTGACCACTTTTTGTTCCACGGACAATCACCATTACTTCCCTTATCAGAAAATGCTATAAGGTCCGCACAGAAAAAATATTCAAAACTTGCTGGAGTACCATACTTGACCCCTCACGGTATCCGCCATTCAAATACAACTTGGCTTTTAAAAAATATTCAATCCTTAGATGAAATAGGCGTTGTGAGTGAACGACTTGGGCACTCTTCAAAAAGAGTCACTTTAGACATCTACTTTCATGTAACAAAAACACCTAATTCAGACCTTATAAAAATAGTTGATTTTTAGCTTAGCGTGCCAAAAACGTGCCAAAAACGTGCCACCAAAAACAAAAACCCGCATACACTGCGGGTTATTTGTAATCTGGTGCCCCCTGCCAGAATCGAACTAGCGACTGATCCTTACCATGGATCTGTTATGCCATTTAACTAAGGGGGCAAAATTTTCATCAATCTCTAATTTAGAGGACCGATTGCTTTATAAAGTTTACACCATATTGGTTCGTGATTCAACTTTTATAATAAGTAAAGATATTTTGTCATAAAAGATAATATTGTTTAACTTAAAATATCATATAAATGTTCACTAAAAAATAAAGAAAGAAAAGGCTCTCAAAGGAGAGCCTAGTTTTTATTTAATGGCTCAATTAAATAGAACGTGGACACTTTTTTTAAATTCCACGCTGCATTTAATAGCTTTGGTCACTTGAACACATAATTATATATACTTAATTCATAACTAATTAAGGAGTTTTTTATGAATTATA
>Ga0265293_10002125_pt1 | contig 41035 bp, 36 predicted proteins | sample Munlanlewell138R_FD_192505 | JGI IMG/M metagenome (GOLD analysis project Ga0265293, IMG submission 192505) | Leachate microbial communities from a municipal landfill in Southern Ontario, Canada - Leachate well 138R | ecosystem: Engineered > Solid waste > Landfill > Unclassified | place: Canada...
CCCCCAGCACGAGCGACAAGACGAGGTACAGCATGCGCGCAGTGGCCAACCCCATGGAGAACCCGATGAGCAGTGTCGCCAGGCCAATGGCGGTGTACACCACCTCGCTCATCCGCGCGTGGATACGCGTTTTGAAGAGCAGCCCCAGCAGGGAGCCGAGAAATACGGCAGCGGCGTTGATGTATACAGCTATCACAGGATGCCTTTCGGGAAGCGCGATGACGCCGATGACGCCCCTGGGAATCAGGAGTCGATGCGGCTCCACTCTTCACAAAGACCCGCCAGGGGTACGATGATCACTTTGCGCTTGTGAAACGCGTGATAGGCCAACAGCGCAAGGGCGGCCAACGCCAATAGTCCAACGAGCGCGGACAAGAAATTAAAGGCGATGCCGATGAACGGGATCATCGACAAAAAGCGGGTCACCATGTGGGTGGCGAACCACACGCCCCATACCAACGAGGAAAGACAAGCGCAGTGGCGTATAAAAAGGCTCCGTTTTTCCAAGAAAATGAGCACAAAGCCAAACAAGCTCGCCAATAGCGCTGTCCATTGCAGCGGCAACTTCACGCTGTGCGGTTCATCTACGGCAGGTTCGATTTTGTAAAGCTGGGACAGGGACATGCGCGTGCAACACTTTCTGCGCAAGTGAATCAAAATCCCCCACAGGGACACCTGCGCGCGAGGCACCAAAAAAACATCGAATGCGCACAATGGTCAATAGGGATTTAAACCGCTGGGTATCGTGTCAGAGTCTGTTTCGGCCTCGGTTTTTTTGCCGGTATCCTCGGGCGGTGGGTCGTCTGCTGGGCAAAGAAATTGTTGGCAGGAAGCCAGCTCGTCAAAGGCGCAAATTTCTGTTTTTCCCTTCATATTGGCCACGCGCTGGCACTGTTCGGGTGTGCCGATTTTGTCGATATCGGCAACGCAGGCATCCACTTGGGCCGCGGTGAATTCGCTCTCGATCTTTCGCGTGCGGCAAAACTCCCGATAGTACATGGTGCAGCCGGAAACATCAAACGACGCATCGCAGCGGTGGCGCAACTCACAGCGCGCCGTTTCGACATCTACGCATTCGTCGTAGTGGGTGAGATCGCCCATACAGGCGGTAACCAACGCCGCAGCAGAGACGGCAAACCAAGTGAAGGCAAAGCGTTTCATAAGCGCAACGTAAAGAAGAACAGCATCGCGGGTCAAGAAAGCGACAAAACAATGTGTTGAGCGACGAAGAACACGCGCCTGCGTTGCGGCTACGGCTCGAGTTTGTAACCGATTTGACGCACCGTTACGATGTGCTTGGGCTTGGCGGGATTGCGTTCAATTTTTTGGCGCAGCGAAACAACGAAGTTATCGACGGTGCGGGTGGTGCCGTCGAAGTCATATCCCCAAACCGCATTTAAAATTGACTCGCGATCAAACGGGCGCCCCGGAGTGCGCGCCAGCAACAACAACAAATCAAACTCTTTGGCCGACAATTCGACGGGCGCGTCGCCAAGCGTCACCTTGCGGTGCAAGGGGTCGATGGACACCTCGCCAAAGACAATGGGCGCATCGTTTTTTTCGAACCGCCGATGGCGCCGCAGCAGGGCATCTACGCGGGCCAACAGCTCGCGTAACTCAAATGGCTTGGTCACGTAATCATCTGCGCCGAGCTCCAATGCTTCCACCTTTTGCTCGATTTTTTCTCTGGCGCTGAGCACCAAAACCGGGACGATGCGGTTGCGTGAACGCAGTTCCGACAAGATGTCCAAGCCGCTAAATCCCGGCAGCATAATGTCCAAAATGATCAAATCGGGATGGGCGTCAAAGGCCATGCGCATCGCCTCGTCGCCATCGTTGGCGCTGAGCACGCGGTATCCCTGCAGTTTCAAATTCAACACCAATCCATCGCGCACAGAGCGGTCGTCTTCAACAATGAGAATGGTCTCCAGCTTGTTGTTCTCTGTCATTCGCCTGCCCTTTGCCGTTCTCCCCCAAGGTTGTGTCCCGGAAAGTGCACCATAAATTCGGTGCCGCGCCCCAGGGTGCTTTCGACAAAAATTTGTGCGCGATGCTGCAGAACATGGTGTCGCACAATGGCCAACCCCAATCCCGCACCAGCGGCCTTGCCCCGCAAACGAGAATCGATGCGGTAAAAAGGATCGAAGATTTTGCCCACTTCATTGCGTGGCATGCCGATGCCGTTGTCCGACACCCGCAGCTCCACACCGCCGTCAACATCGGCGAGCGCCACGCGAATGCGTTTGTCATTCCCGGTATACTTGTAGGCATTGACCAACAAATTGAGCACCAATGACAAAACCCCTTCTACGTCGTGCTGCACCGGTGTGTCGCTCTGCACATCGACCGTGAGCGTCACTTCATCGGGGGCCAGCATGCGGCCAAAACGCTCCACCGCCCCTAGCACCGCATTGCTCATCGGCTCGACCACGGTGACCGCTACCTCGCGATCCCTCGAGGCAGCGCGCCACGTCAAGACGCGATCTATGGAGGACTCCAGCCACTCGGTTTCGCGCACAATGGTTTCCGCGCTCTGGCGGATCAAGTCAGGGGATGTGTCTAGCCGCCCCATCTGCAGCGTTTGCGCGTACATGCGAATGGCGGTGAGCGGGGTGCGCAGCTCGTGCGTCATGTTGGACAGTAAGTCGGCCTGCTGTCGGGCCAAGCGATTTCGACGTCCCAACAACACCGTTACCACTGTGGCACCGCCCAACGCCGCTGCGGTAAAGCAGATAATCAGTACGCCGAAGAGCGTTGACTCGGAAGAGCGTCCCAGCGCAATGGCGACAATCCCCACCGACGTAGACAGCAACACCGGCACCAACACCCCCACGGTCGTCGCGACAATGGCCCCGGTGAGGCTAAAACTCCGCCGGGATTTGTGAACCGGAACACGGGCACGCTGGTCCATGGCAACCCTTTCTCAGCAGGTGCGATGTCGGATTATTTTGCGCGGCGCCACCTGAACCCAAACCAGAGCAGCAACGCGAAAAAGAGGCTCGGCCCCATCGGAAAAGAAGCGCTGCGTCCCGGCACAGCGCAATCGCAGCCGCTGTCCAGGTATTTGTCTTCGCCCGAAACGTTGAGCACGACGTCCACCGAGGCGCGATGCCCCGCTCCCTCCAGCGGCATGTCGTTGTCGTCGACACGGGTCGCCAGCAAGCGCAACACATAGCGACCGCTCAGGCTCGCCGCAAAGGTTGGGCTTTTGTCCACGTACTTGGTGCGCTCCTTGTCGCCGGACTTCACCACTGTTTTTTCGACGGGATAAACATACTCGTGGGCCGTGCTGCAGGACACCACGCCCGCAGCGTTTTCCAACACAATGCCCTCGGGATCGCCGGAGATCAGCACCCACTGATAAGCGATGCGCGCGTTTTCCAAGTTGGCAAAGAGGCGCAGTCGCTGCGGATCGAATTGGGTGTAAGCGGCGACAATCCCCGGCGAGTACACCTGCAAATCAGCGGTGGTCAAGTCGAGGCAATTGGCGACGTCTCCCAAAACGACATAGCAATTGGTGAGCGCCCACTCTCCTGCGGACAGCGGTTGGGAAAAGTCGAAATCGCAGATATCGCCGATGCGATTTTTGTCGTGGTCGGCCTGATCGGGATTGTGCAACACCGCCAGCCATTGCGCGTCGGTCCAATCGGCAACATCAACCGGTTCGAGGCCTTGGGGAATGGCCACGGACGCGTTGTGATTTTCGACGGCAGCCAAAAACGCGTAGTAAGCGCAGTTGTCGTGGATGTCGGCAACGCCGTCGCCATCGATGTCGGGATCGCAGGCGTCGCCCACGCCATCGCCATCCATGTCGCGTTGGTCGGGGTTGTGCACAAAGCGGCAGTTGTCGAGCGGCATAGACTGGCCGTCGATGTAAACAAAATCATTAATGCCATCCCCATCGGAATCGCCCGCACAAGAGGGGGCGGTGAGGTCGACGGTGCCGTCATCGATTTGAATTTCGGGGTCAAAGGGACAGGCGTCTTCCTCGTTGGGCACCCCATCGCCATCGATGTCGGGATCGCAGGCGTCGCCCACGCCGTCGCCATCCATGTCGCGTTGATCGGGGTTGTACACCAGTGGACAATTGTCGTGTTCGTTGAGGATGAGATCGCCGTCGATGTCGGGATCACAGGCATCGCCCACACCGTCGCGATCCATATCGCCTTGGTCGGGGTTGTGTACCAGCGGGCAGTTGTCGCAGACATCGCCGATGCCGTCGCCATCCACATCTGAATTCGTCGTGTCGTAGTGATATGGACACAAATCGACCAGCGCTTCATCCGCGCAATTTTCTGCGTCATCACACAGGCCGTCTCCGTCCCAATCCCCCTGAGACAAGTATCCAGTGGCATGCGGATGACAAATATTTTCAGCGCTGACAGGTACGGCAAGCAGGGCTGCGCAAGCCAAGAACCCTGTTGATAAAAGGAAGATTCGGTACATTCTGTTGGCACTCCTCGTCTGCAGAAGACTGTGCATCGCACTTAGTAAAAAAGACACGCGCTGGCAAAGAGTTTATCCCCTGCCCCGCGCATTTTCGCCGCGAAGCGCCGATTTCACACCACATTTCACAACGCATCCACTATACTGCGCCAATGGAAAAAAACTTCTTTACTCATATGCTGAGCACGCGCCTTGGGTTCTCGTTTTTGCTGTTGTTCGCCGCGCTGGGCGGATGCGACGATGCGACAGATGACGCCGCCAAGTACGACGACGAACGCGACGCCTGTGTGGCGCGCATCAACGCCTTTCGCGACACCCTCGACCTGCCCCCCTTGGCGCGCTGGCGAGATGGCGAGCGCTGTGCCGACGACGAAGCCAAAACTGACAGCAAAACCAAGCGCGCCCACAGCGCATTTGGCTCTTGTGGCGAGCGCGCGCAAAACGAATGCCCGGGATGGGGCAGCCTCGAACAAGTGATCTCCGGCTGTCTGCAAATGATGTGGGACGAAGGCCCCGGAGAGCCCTATTCCGAACACGGGCACTTCCTCAACATGTCCAATACTTCCTACACCAGTGTTGCTTGCGGGTTTCACGTCACAGACGACGGCGCTGTTTGGGCCGTGCAAAACTTTAAATAACCCACCCCTGTTTTTCGCGAGCCCATCGGCGCACCCCATCGGCGAAGAGCATCTTGCCAACCCCCATTGATTCGGCCACACTCGGGAAATGAAACACTGGAACCATGTGGATGAAACTGCGAAATTCCTAGCCCAAACCCTCGGGCCACCTCCCCGCGTTGCCATCATACTGGGCTCGGGTTTGAGCGATGTCGGCGCGGCGCTCAGCGATGCGCGCACCGTCGCATTTCACGAGATCCCCCACTGGCCACCCTCCACCGTGGCAGGACACCCCGGCACCTTGCGTTGTGGACACTTCGCCGACACCCCAGTCGCCCTCCAGCTCGGCCGCGTCCACTTTTACGAGGGTCACTCGCCCGCCGACGTCGTCCTACCAATTCGCGCCCTCGTCACCTGGGGGGTCACCAACATCATTTTGACCAACGCCGCCGGTGGCATTAACGAAGACCACAAACCCGGCAGCCTGATGCTCATCGAAGACCACCTCAATTTAACGGGGCAAAACCCCTTGCTGGGGCCCAACGACGACCAACGCGGACCGCGTTTCCCCGACATGAGCGAAATCTACGACCGCGCTTTGCGCGACCACGCCATGGCAGCCGCAGCGCAATTGAACATCTCACTTCACGTGGGCGTGTACGCGGGGCTCACCGGTCCCTCTTATGAAACCCCCGCCGAAATCCGCATGCTGCGTCGCTTGGGCGCCGATGCCGTAGGCATGTCCACCGTACTCGAAGCCATCGCCGCGCATCACATGGGCGCGCGCGTTCTCGGCATCTCCAGCATCACCAACGCCGCCGCAGGGCTCGCCACGGCCCCCTTATCCCACGACGACGTCCAACTGTTTGCGGCACGCGCCGCCGAAAACCTGGCCCGCCTCCTCGCCGCACTGCTCACACGCCTTGGGAGTTGATGCCATGCCAACCCCCATCCCCGAACCCATTTTAGAAGCGCTCATCGAAGCGGCCCATCGCGCCCGACAAAATGCCCACGCGCCCTACTCGCAGTACTTGGTGGGGGCAGCGGTCTGGGCCAACCAACAAATCTTCGCGGGCTGCAATGTCGAAAACGCCGCCTATCCAGTGGGCATCTGTGCCGAGCGCGGTGCTTTGGCCGCTGCCGTTGCCCACGGCGCCACCGCCATCGACGCCCTCGTCATCGTCGCCCAGGACGCCGCATCTCCCTGCGGCATGTGCCGCCAAGCCATCGCCGAATTCGGTCCGCGCATCCCGGTGTGTCTGGTCAGCGCCACCGATGGCACGCGCATCCATACGGACATGGGCACCTTGCTCCCCATGCAGTTTTCACTGTCAACAGCACCACCATGAAAACAGCCCTGCACGTGCACGTCCTTTGCTGGTTGTTCATCGCGGCTACCGCCCTGGCCTGCAGCGAAGAGCCCCACAACACCTACGCGCTCTGGCAACGCCACGAACACCCCGACGATCGCTTCCACCTCTATCTCCTCAGCCCCCCATGGAAAGCCGCCGCTGAATCGACCCCTCCACACCCCCAATTTCTCCTCGAACCCCTGCCGTACAAGCCCGCCAAAGGCCCCGCGGCCACGATGCGCGCCGAGGCCTGGTGGGCGCCATCCACGAAGTCCACCGCGCAGCTCTCCGCGCGCCTAACACACTGGCAAAGCAAGGGCTACACCCTCGTCGACAAAGGCGAGCACCACAATGCGTTTTACCAAAAAGGCCTCGCATTGCAGATGGCCGCGCCGCCCTTCTGGGTCCGCGAGGTTTATTTCGACACGGCCAAAGGCACCGCCACGTTGTCTATTTGGGGACGCAGCGCCGCATATACCGATGACGTAGACGCCATGCTGGACGGCTTCGGTCCGCCCAAGGCAGGTGCGCGGTGAATGCCTTGGCCCGGTTTTGCCTCTTCTTTCTCCCCATTTTTTTGCACACGCTCATCGCGTTGCACGCCGATACGGTCCGCTGTCCTGTTTGCGGACAAGAGTTTGATGATTCCGTGGTCGAGTGTCCCAATGACGGCACAAACCTCGCCACCGAAGGGCGCAAGGTCATCCACGCCGAGCGCCCCCTCCCCCGCGATATCGACGATGTCCCCGCCACCGATGCCGACACGCCAGATGATGGCGCGCGCTACAAACGCCCAGATGTCTCGGGAACACGCCGCCGCACCACCGCGGTGGCCGACGACGACGACCCGCTCCCTGCGGAGCGCTCTGATCGCAAACGCCGCCTCGGCAGCGAACGCCGCCCCGGAGATTCCCGCTACGAAGAACAGCGCCAGCGGGCCGCCCGCGAACGCCAGGAGCGCGAGCAATTTGCCGCCGCAAACGAGGCCATCTGGCAGGACTATGCACAAGCGCAAGAGGCCTGGCAAAAAGCCCAGCGCTTGGCCGCCGAGGAAGCAGAGTCCGAGCGGAGACGCGAGGCCGAGAAACAATGGAATGCACTTTGGCGGCGCGGCGCGCCCCTCACCTCCTTGGGCGCGCGCTTGTGGTGGATGAAAGAGGGAAATAGCCCCGGCCCAACCTACGGTGCCGAACTGGGTGCCAACATATTGCGCGATCGCATTCGCCTGGGGCTCTCATCCTTTTTGGGGACGCGCGCATTGGCCACACGCCACGAATTTGTCTTCTTTGAGTCGCTCAATGTGGGCCTGCAATACCCTTGGCGTTTTGCGCCCTGGGTGGTAGCACGCATGGGAATCGGTGCCACCGTGGCCCACCGCTTCGGCAACCACACTCCTTACCTCTTGCGCGGTTTTGGCGTAGAAGCGGGCATCGACTGCCGCATACACCCCCACTTTGTGCTGTCGCCATCGCTGGGCTTTATGCATTACGGCATACAGGATGCCAACTGGAACACCGCCGCGTTTCAATTGGCCATCGGATTTTAATTTTGGAGGTCGCTTGATCCCAAACGACAAAATCGCCGAAATCCGCGAGCGCGCCGATATCGTTGAAATCATCAGCGAATATGTATCCCTGACAAGAGCTGGGGCCAATTTCAAGTCCGTCTGCCCCTTTCACGCCGACAGCGATCCGTCTTTCAACGTCAACCCAGCGCGACAGTTTTTTCATTGTTTTGGCTGCGGAGTTTCCGGCGATGTTTTTTCATTTTTACAACGCATTGAAGGATTGCAATTTGTCGAAGCCGCCCGGCGATTGGCCGATCGATACAGCATTGAGCTGCCCGTCCACCAAGTCTCGAATGCGGCACGCACCGCCCGCGAACGCGAAAACGAAGAGCGGGCCCGACGCCTCCACATCCTCGAAAGCGCCACCCAGTTTTTCGAAAACTTCCTCCACGCGCCGAACGGCGCTCCGGGACGCGACTTCCTCGAAAAGCGCCACATCTCCCTTGATGCGGCCCGCCGCTTTCGCCTCGGCTTTGCCCCGGATGCTTGGCAAGGCCTCATCGAACACATGGCCAAACAACGCATCTCCCTGAAAGAACTCATCGACGTCGGGCTAGCCCTGCCGCGAAAAAACGCCTCGGGCGGCTACGACCGCTTTCGCAACCGCCTGGTGTTCCCCATCCTCGACCCCGCCGGACATCCCATTGCTTTCTCAGCGCGGGCCATGCCCGGAGACGACTCTGGTGCGAAGTACATCAACTCCCCGGAGACCCGCGAGTACACCAAGGGAAAAGTGCTCTTTGGGCTGCACCAAGCGCGCGTGGCCCTGAGCAAGCACCGGGAGGGCATCATCGTCGAAGGCAATTTTGACGTGGTGGCCATGTCGAGCGCGGGGTTCGAAAACGTCGTCGCACCGCTGGGAACAGCCTTTACCGCCGATCACGCTGCCTTGTTGCGGCGACGCGTTGAAAAAATCACCGTGATGTTCGACGGCGATCGCGCAGGCCTCACCGCAGCCGCTCGCTCCTTTCTCGTTCTCGCCAAAGCCGGCCTCGCAGCTTACACCGCGCCGTTGCCACCGGGCGAAGACCCCGACTCGCTCTTACAAACCCAAGGGCCGGAGGCCGTCGCGGCGCTGCTCAAAAATCCCCGGGGATTGCTCGACGAAATCATCCGCTCCTCGGCCCACGCTTCCGATGGCTCCGCACAGGATGTGGCACGTCGCGTGGCGCGCCTCTCCGCCTATCTCGACGCGCTCCCCACCCCCATGGAGCGAGATATATATCGCCAAAAGATCGCCGCCTCATTTCAGTTGGATCCCTCGCTGGTGTTCCGATACCTGCGCACGGATACCCCGCCGGTCCCCGCACCATCTGCTGCCAAGGCCACTGAGCCCGGCACCCTCGAAGAGCGCGAAATCATCGGGCTGATGCTAGATGTTCCCGAGCTCACCCCCACCATCGAAGAGACCGGCGTGTTGGTCTACTTTCACACCGAAGCCCTGCGAAAAATCGCCAACCACCTGCTGTACGCCAAACACAGCACCAGCTCTGAAGTGGCCAACATTATGAATCAGGACGATGGAACCCCCGAAATGCGCTGGTTTGCCCAGCGAGCCCTCCACCGGATTTATACCAACCAGGATACCGGCCAGCAGGCGTTGCGGGATGTTCACGCGCGCATGCAAGAGCAGCGCATGGCCCAGCAAGTCGCCGAAATCGACCGGCAAATCAACCGCGCCAAACAGCAGCGCGACGACATGATGGTGTTTTCGCTATTAAAGAAACGCGCCGAAATACAGAAAGAAATGCAGGAAATACGCCTAGCTTTTGACAAAACACATTTCAAGCATTAAAGGCACTCTGAAGGAAGTGTGCATGAAAAACAATAACGATCAAAAACAGTCTGTACAGCAACTCATCGAACTGGGCAAAGCCAAGGGCTTTCTCACCTACGAAGAAGTCAACAAGTTCCTGCCCGAAGACTCTGTTTCCACCGATGAAATCGATGAATTGCTCGACACGCTAAACAAAGAACAAATCGACGTCATCGATCACAAAGAGAAAAAACACGCCAAGCCCCAATCCGATGACCCCGATAGCTCCGAGCGTTTCTTTACACCAGAGATCAGCGACACCAAGGAAAGCAGCCAGTTTTCAAAAACGAACGATCCGGTGCGGATGTATCTGCGCAAGATGGGCTCGGTTTGCCTGCTCACCCGAGAAGGCGAAGTCGAAATCGCAAAGCGCATCGAACAGGGGGACCAACAGGTCCTCGACGTCATTTTGCATTCCAACATTTCTGTGCCCGACATCATCGGTTTCGTCGACGCTGCCACCGAAATGCTCGCCGCAGCCTGCGATCCCGACGACAGCGATGAAGACGACGACGATGACGACGATGACGATGTGGGCACCACCACCACGCTCTCCTCTGACGACGATGACGACGACGCCAGCGAGGCCGAAAGCTTTTCCAACTTCGAAGAAAACGAAGTCTCCACCGAAGAGGCTGACCGGCGCTTTATCGATAACATCGAAATTCTCAAAGAGCTCAACATCGAAATTCAAAAATGCTCCGACATGTTGCGCGGCTCTCACAAACTCACCGAAAAGAAGCGCGACCAACTCAAAGCCCACATGTTGGAGATGCAGCTCAAAAAGAAGAACCTGCTGGTGGCGCAAAGTGTGAGCAAAAACCAAATCCAACGCGTGGTCACGCGGATGAAGAGCTACATCCGCCGTGTCGAAACAGCCGAGGCCGAAATCCACGCCTGCGAAAAAGCCACGGGGATGACCTCCCGCGACATCCGCCGCGTTGTGCGCGAACACAACGCCGGAAAAACCATCGACCCCAAGACGCGCAAAATTATCGACGAACTACAGGCCATCGACGAACGCATCCGGCTCTCGGAAAAAAACCTGCGCAACGTCGAAGAAGAGGTCAACCTCGACCTCAAAACACTGCGCGAAATTTACCAGCGCATCCACGAAGGCGAACGCCGGGCCGAACGCGCCAAAGCCGACTTGGTCGAAGCCAACTTGCGCTTGGTCGTCTCCATCGCCAAAAAATACACCAACCGCGGCCTGCAATTTCTCGATTTGATTCAAGAGGGCAACATCGGCCTCATGAAAGCCGTCGATAAATTCGAATATCGCCGCGGCTACAAATTCTCCACCTATGCCACGTGGTGGATTCGCCAAGCCATCACCCGGGCCATCGCCGATCAGGCGCGCACGATCCGCATTCCCGTTCACATGATCGAAACCATCAACAAGCTCATCCGCACCAGCCGTTATCTCGTGCAGGAGATGGGCCGCGAACCCACGCCAGAGGAAATTGCCGAACGCATGGAGCTCCCCCTCGACAAAGTGCGCAAAGTCCTCAAAATCGCCAAAGAACCCATCAGCCTCGAGACCCCCATCGGCGAAGAAGAAGACAGCCATCTCGGCGACTTCATCGAAGACAAGGGCGTGGTCTCGCCCGCCGATGCCGTGATCGGACTCAACCTCTCAGAGCAGACCCGGCGCGTGCTCAAAACCCTGACCCCCCGCGAAGAAAAAGTACTGCGCATGCGCTTTGGCATTGGCGAGAAATCCGATCACACCCTCGAAGAGGTCGGCCAAGACTTTGAGGTCACCCGTGAACGCATCCGCCAAATTGAGGCCAAGGCCCTGCGAAAATTGCGCCACTCCTCCCGCTCCAAACACCTCAAGAGCTTTATCGAATCTTAGTCCGCCACGCCTCTTTCCGCGCTGCGCTGCGCAGCAATTGCCAACGCAACACAGGCCGCCTCAGCCATCACAGCATTACATTGTTGAAAGGTGGATACGAGAGGTGTGACAGGAGAACGCTTAGGCTTAGGACTTATTGGGAACGCCTTCGCCGTAATAATCGAGGCCCAGGTGGGTGATGAGGTCTTCTCCGGCCATCCAGCGCAGGGTGTTTTTGAATTTGACCTTTTGAATGAACAGGTCGTGTTCGGGATACAAGCCGGTGGCGGTTTGGGGCGTCTTGTAAAAGAAGCTCAACCACTCTTGCACGCCGTAGAAACCTGCCCGCGCGGCCAGATCGGTGAACACCGCCAAATCCGCTACGATGGGCGCCGCAAGAATGGAATCGCGGCAGAGGAAGTCGACCTTGATCTGCATGGGATAGCCGAGCCATCCAAAGATATCGATGTTGTCCCAACCCTCTTTTTCATCGCCGCGCGGCGGGTAATAGTTGATCCGCACTTTGTGATAAATATCGCTAAAGAGTTCGGGGTACACTTTTTCGTTAAAAATGGGGGACAACACGCCCGCCTTGGAGACCTCTTTGGATTTGAATGAACCGGGATCGTCCAACACCTCCCCGTCTCGGTTGCCGAGGATGTTGGTGGAAAACCATCCCTTCACTCCCAGCAAGCGGTTGGCCAGTCCGGGCGCGATAATGGTTTTCATCAACGTTTGCCCTGTCTTGAAATCCTTGCCAGAGATGGGGGTCTTCATGCGGTGCGACAACTCCACCATGGCGGGGATGTCCACGGTCAGGTTGGGCGCGCCATTGGCGTATCCCGCTTTTTCCATCAACGCGGCGTACGCGTAAAGTTGCGAGGGCGCGATCGAGGGGTCGTTGGCATCCAGGGCTTTTTCGAAGGCATCAATCGATTGATGGGCCGGGCCGGGATCGGCGTAAACCTCTGTGGATGCCGCCCAGACCACCACTACGCGGTCTACTTTTTTGCGGAACTCTCGGATGTCTGCCCGCAGGGCCTCGGCCATTTCGCGGCGGGTGCCGGTCTTCACGTGGGTGCCATTTAGCCGTTTGACATAGTTGACATCAAAGGCGCCCGGCAGCGGTTTCAAGGCGACCAGCTCATCTTTCACTTTTTCCAAGTCCGCGTCTTTTAACACTGCGGCTGCCTTGGCCGCCTCATACGCGTTGTCCGGAAAGATGTCCCATGCGGCCAACTCGATGTCTTGTGGCATGGCCAGCGGCAACAACTCATTGAGCTTTACGAAGCGATTGTCGGTGCGCTTTCCGAGGCGCGCCGTACCCATCCAAGCCTGGCACCCAATGGGTTTGGCCAGGTCTTTGCGGATCATGTACAAACCGGTGACAAAGGTGGTGCTAACCGCCCCCAAACCAACCAGCATGATGCCGAGTTTTCCTTTATTGGGCGCAATTTCTAGTTTTTGAGGCATATTTTTTCCTTTCAGCAAAATAACAGTCCCCAACCAATGCAAATGCCGAAGCGTTTGTATTCGCGATCGATAAAAATGGAAAGGAATATGTTGTCACACATCGTCGCGAGCAACCGGATGGCAAAAGAAGTTGGGCGGAAATAATGGGGCGAGATTTTCTTATTTCTCTTGTCGCTTCGGCACCATTGTACCGTTGATTTGATGGCTGATATTTACGCACTCCGCCATATCGGCGTGCTTCACGTATTCAAAGCCCAAGGGCAGCAAAAAGGTGTCGCCATCCGCACCCACGATGCGCACGTCGAACAGACCCTCTGTGGCATTGGGCGGCGCAATGGCCCAATGCTCGCCAGCACGCGTCACCCCCGTTTTCTGGGCGCGCTTGTTGCCAAAATACACCGTGAGGGTTCCCATTTCCTCGAGGTTGGTGCCCCGGATGAACACCATGTCGCCACCTCGTGTCAGGCCAAACGTAGGCGAGATACCCGTTACCGCTGGCTCCGCCGTGCTACAGGCCCACGGCAGGGCAAAAACGAGAACCAAGAAACCATATCGTAAAAAGCGTCTCATACTTACTAAGAGCCAATGAGACGCCCTTTGGTGTCGCAAGGGATGGCGTCAAACGCCGCAAACAGCGAGAATTAAAGGGGTTCGCAGGAAATGCGCTGCACCAAGCTGTGGCTTTCGCCGGGAAGGATGCGGCGGTGATCGTCGAGGGCGTTGGTGGCCTCCACACAGACAAAGCGCTGGTGTCCGCCGGGCTCCATATCCGACATTTTGGCGGCGAGTGCCGCACCGGGGTTCCACACCACGGTCGTTTGCGAGCCTTCTTTCTCAATGCGGATGCGCCGCTGCAACGCGGGGTCGACAATCCAACAAGTGGCAGCCGTGTCGAGATAAACGCGGTCCAACTCTGGACCAAAGGAGATGGGGCCGCTTTGCACGGCGCGTGTCCCCCCTGCGACGTCGTCTTGATAATGGCCGCCTTCGAGCCCTGTCACCGTGGCCGTGTGGATATCCCCCACCGCAAAGTAGGTGTGCAATGCCTGCGCGACGACAAAGGGCGTGTCGGAGCGGTTGGCGGTTTGCAACGCCATCTCCAGAACCTCGCCCAGGCGGATCGTCAGACGCACGTCCACCGGATGGGGCCAATGGGGGAAAACGCCCGCATCGCCAACGAGCGCGAAACACACCGTGGTGTACGCGCTGCCGCAAGAGGCCTCTTCTAAGCGCCAGAGGGTTCTCCGGGCGAAGCCGTGGGCATAAGCTGCGGCATCACTGGGGTGCGCATTGAACCAAGGCCAACACACCGGCACACCACCGCGCACCGGCACGCCGGATTGAAAGATCGATTTTTGGCTTGTAAAGAGAACCTCCGCCGCGTCTTTGGGCGCCCAGTTCAATATGTGCGCACCGTGAAAGGCCACGGCAGCGGTGCAATGCGCGGTGTCGACGTGCAACACAGGTCCACTGTCCAACTGCGAAAAAGACAACCCCGGACCGCCAAACCGCTCGCGAAGCTGCGGCAACAAATCACCTGACATGGGCTAACCTCCTTGGCGATATCGCTTCCCAATCGCGCCATAGTGGAACAGGTGTCGAAAAAAATCCAGGAGACTCCGCCCAAACCGCAGCCGCGCAGCGATGCACCGGCGCCAGCACGCAAACGCACCACGCGATAGAGCGGTGCGCGAAACGCTGCCAAGGCGATTTTACCGGCGCCAGCGAAACTTTGCAGCGGCGCAAATACAAATGCATTTCAGGTTGTTGACAAGCGACAATAGCAGTGCTAAACGCACTCCCAGTTTCCGGTGCGAACCGAAGGCCCCACGGCAATGCAAGGGGCATGCGGGCCCGGGAGTTATGCTACTCCTGCCATCCCGCGGTGAACACCGCATCCGATTGGGACGTAGGCTAATGGTATGCCCCAGGTTTTTGGTACCTGTCATTGTAGGTTCGAATCCTACCGTCCCAACTATTTTACCCATGCAGTAACCCACTCTTTCCAACGTTACCAACGCGCTTATTTAAGGAGCCTGACATGATTGATTCCCGCCCTTTTCGCTTAATCTCCGGGACTGCCAACCTGCCCCTCGCCGAAAAGATCAGTCAATCCTCGGGCATTCCCCTTTGCCGACGCACCATCAAGCGCTTTTCCGACGGTGAAATCTTTGTGCAAATCGAAGAAACCGTCCGCAGCTCCGATATCTACATCATTCAGCCCACCTGCCCGCCGGTGAACGACAACCTCATGGAGCTGCTCATTATGATCGACGCGCTGAAGCGCAGCTCGGTGGGCAACATCACCGTTGTCATGCCCTATTACGGCTACTCGCGCCAAGACCGCAAGGTCTCGCCCCGCACGCCCATCAGCGCCAAACTCGTCGCCGATCTCCTCACCCGGGCCGGCGTCAACCGCATGGTGGCCCTCGACTTACACGCCGGTCAAATCCAGGGTTATTTCGACATCCCCTTCGACAATCTCTACGGCCTGGAAGTGCTGTGCAACCACATCGGACAGCAGGTTATTAAAGACCTCGTCATCGTCTCTCCCGACGCCGGTGGCGTATTGCGCGCCCGGGCCTTTGCCCAGCGATTGCACGCCAATCTCGCCATTATCGACAAACGCCGCCCGCGCCCCAATGAGTCGGCTGTCATGCACATCATCGGCGACGTCGCCGACTACAACTGCATCATCGTAGACGATATGGTCGATACCGCGGGAACCCTGTGCAACGCCGCTGCCGCCATCAAAGCCGCCGGCGCCAAAAGCGTCATGGCCGCCATCACGCACGGTGTGCTCTCCGGCCCCGCCATCGAACGCCTCGCTGCGTCGCGGCTCGACAAACTCTTTATCACCGACACCATCCCCCTCTCCGAGGAGAAGCAAACACAGGCGCGCATCGAAGTGGTCTCCTGCGCCCACTTGCTGGGCGAAGCCATCAAACGCATTCATCAGGGCGACACCCTGAGCACCCTGTTTCACCAAAACGACGAAAGCTAACACCGCCAGCCACCCCATGCCTCTGCTGGCCTCAACAAAAAGGTAAGACTATGGAATTCATCAACCTGACCGCAACACTTCGCAAAGCGCGTGGCAAAGGCCCTTCCAGGCGACTGCGCACCGCCAATATGGTGCCCGCTGTTGTCTACCAAAGAGGCAAAGAAACCCAAGCCATCATTCTCTCTCCCACCGAGCTGGTGCATGCCCTGGCAGGCCCTCTCCGGGTAAACACGCCCTTGCAACTCACCATCAAAGACGGCGACAAGGACGTACAACAAAACCTCGTCGTCGTCCGCGATCACCAGTACGACCCCGTGACGCGACAATTGTTGCACGTGGATTTTCTCGCCATTGAGAAAGACACCATTATTGACGTACTGGTTCCCTTCAGCACTTCGGGACGCTCTGCCGGTCAGCAAATGGGCGGCATGCTGGTGAAAAAATATCGCGAATTGCCGATCTCTTGTCCGCCCACCGCCATTCCCGCCTCCATCAACGTCGATGTGACACCGCTCAAAATCGACGATGAAATACAGGTAAAGGACTTGGTGCTGGATGCGGCCGTAACCGTTCGCATGCCTGAGGGCACCGTTCTCGTCGTGGTCAACCCCACACGTGACGTGGCTGCCGACGCAGAGGGCGAAGAAACGAACAGCAGCGAGCACTAGCCCGTTGGTGCTCCCCTACTCCCCCAATTGTCCATGGAAAAGACATGGTTGGTGGCGGGACTTGGCAATCCCGGCATCAAGTACGAAAAAACGCGCCACAACATCGGTTTCATGATTGTCGATCAACTGCATGCATCGGCGGGCATGGCGACCTGGCAAGAGAAATTTTCGGCGCACGTGGCCAAAACGCGCTATGAGGGAAATTCACTGGTGTTACTCAAACCCCAAACCTACATGAATCTCAGTGGTCGCAGCCTGGCCCGCGCCGCGCATTTCTGGCAAATCCCCCCCGCGCAAACCATTGTGATTCACGATGAGTTGGACTTGCCCTTTGGGAACCTCCGCATCAAAAACGGTGGCGGACACGGCGGGCACAACGGCATCGCCTCCTGTGCGCAAGAGCTCGGGACCGCCGACTTTGTCCGCGTCCGCGTGGGCATCGACAGACCGCGCTTCGGCACGGCGACCCAATGGGTCCTCGAAAAATTTTCGACCGATGAAGAAATGGAATTAGACGGTGTGATCTCTGCTGCCTCAGATGCCACCGTCAGCGTCATTCGCCTGGGTATCATCCGCGCGATGAACCAGTTCAATCAAAAAAAAGGAGAACCAAAATGACCTTGTTTCACTTGCTGCTTGCGGCCCCCATTGCGGGCGCCCTAGCCCTGCTCTTTGTCTTTTTCAAAGTCCGCACGATCAACAAAGCGGATGAAGGCACCGATCGCATGAAGGAAATCGGCGGCTACATCCGCGAGGGCGCCATGGCGTTTTTGTCGCGCCAATACCGCGTACTCGCCATTTTTGTACTGGTGGTGGCGGGCCTGTTGGCCTTTGCCAACTCCGGCATGGAAAACTCCAGCTCCCTGGTGGGACTCTCGTTTGTCGTCGGCGCCTTGTGCTCCGGCCTCTCCGGATTTTTGGGCATGCACGTGGCCACCGCTGCCAACACCCGCACCACCGCTGCAGCGCGCAAGAGCCTCAACGACGCCCTCATGATCGCCTTTGGCGGCGGCGCGGTGATGGGCATGGCCGTGGTGGGACTGGCCTCCCTGGGGCTGGGCCTCCTCATGCTGCTCTACACCAACATGTGGGCCTTCGAAGGCGACATCGCCCAAACCGAAATCGTCCTCAACACCATCACCGGCTTCTCCCTGGGCGCCTCCTCCATCGCGCTGTTTGCCCGCGTGGGCGGCGGCATCTACACCAAGGCCGCTGACGTAGGCGCCGATCTGGTGGGCAAGGTCGAAGCGGGCATCCCTGAAGACGACCCCCGCAACCCCGCCGTTATCGCCGACAACGTAGGCGACAACGTGGGCGACGTCGCCGGCATGGGCGCCGACCTGTTCGAATCCTATGTGGGCGCCATCATTGGTGCCATGGTGCTCGGCCTGCCCATGGTCGCGGGCATTGCGGCAACCGAGGGCGGCGAGGCCATTAAATTCAACGCCATTGTGCTGCCCCTGGTCATCGCGGCCATCGGCATCGTCTTGTCCATCGTGGGCACCTTCGTCGTGCGCACCAAGGAAGGCGGCAATCCGCAGACCGCCCTCAACGTCGGCACATTCACCACGGCCATCATCATGGCGGTGGTCACCATTATCATCATTAAAGAAATGCTCCCGGCCGAGTTCAAGGTTGGCGACAACACCTACACCTGGTGGGGCGTTGCCCTCTCCACCATTATCGGCTTGGCCGCTGGTGTCGCCGTGGGCGTCATCACCGAGTACTTCACCGCCACGGGCAAAAAACCCGTCAACGACATCGCCGACGCTTCGCAAACTGGCGCCGCCACCAACATTATCAAAGGCCTGGCCGTGGGCATGCAGTCCACCACTTGGCCCATCCTGATCATCGGCATCTCCATCATTGTCGCCTACCATTTTGCGGGCCTCTACGGCATCGCCATCGGCGCCCTGGGCATGCTCTCCACCACCGGCATTCAACTCGCCGTCGATGCATATGGCCCCATCGCCGACAACGCTGGCGGCATCGCCGAAATGTCCCAGCTCCCCAAAGAGGTCCGCGAGCGCACCGACAAACTCGATGCCGTGGGCAACACCACCGCTGCCATTGGCAAGGGCTTTGCCATCGCTTCGGCCGCCCTCACCGCCCTGGCTCTCTTCGCCGCCTTCCGCGAGCAAGTGGGCATCACCACCATCGACGTCTCCGATCCCGTCGTCATGGCCGGCCTCTTCCTCGGCGGCATGATGCCCTTCCTGTTCAGCTCCTTCGCCATGAACGCCGTGGGCCGCGCCGCCCAATCGATGATTGTCGAAGTGCGCCGCCAGTTCAAAGAGATCACCGGACTCCTCGACGGCAAAGAAGGCGTCAAAGCCGACTACGCCCGTTGCGTCGACATCTCCACCACGGCCGCCATCCGCGAAATGGTTGTGCCGGGCCTCCTCGCCGTCCTGACCCCGGTCATCGTCGGCTTCTTGAGCACCGCTGCCCTGGGCGGTCTGCTGGCAGGCGTCACCGTCTCCGGCGTGCTCATGGCCCTGTTCATGTCCAACGCCGGCGGCGCCTGGGACAATGCCAAAAAGTCCATTGAAGGCGGCATGTGCGGCGGCAAGGGCTCCGAAGCCCACAAAGCTGCTGTGGTGGGCGACACCGTAGGCGATCCCTTCAAGGACACCGCCGGTCCCTCCCTCAACATTCTGATCAAACTGATGAGCGTGGTATCGCTGGTGCTCGCCCCCGTATTCCTCAAATGGGGCAACATTTTCTTCCAGTAATCCCCCGCATTCGCCCATAATCTCTCGCATTCGCCTGCAATCTCTCAGCGTACAACGACGCCCAAAACACCTGCGAATCCCGACACCATGTGCGGGCGCATTGTCTCTCTTTGTATCACCTCCAGATTTGTAACCGCGCCCACGACCGCTGTGACAATATTTTCTGGAGTCCCGCGCCAATTGACTTTGCACTGTGGCGTCGATGTGTTAGCAAACCGGGTCTCGCAGCCCTGATAGCGAGCGGAGAAGCCCATGCAAGCAGCGAAAATCGACACTTCTTCCACTGAAAAAACTTCCCACACACCTGTTGCGCCCAAGGGCACCGTTGTCATCGATGAAACGCGCTGCAAGGGATGTGGTTTTTGCATCGCCTTTTGTCCCACCCGCGCCCTGGCCTTCAGCGATCGACTCAACGCCCGGGGCTACCGACTGCCCGAGCTGGCTCATCCGCAAAACTGCAATGGCTGCGACAACTGCGGCATGTTTTGCCCCGATTTTGCGATTTACGGCGTTCGCCTCCGCACCCCGAAGAAAGCATCCCGCAATGACAAAACGTGAAGCGCACCCCCTCCGCACGGGCTTGCATTTCATGAATGGCAACGAGGCGTGTGCCGAAGGGGCCATCGCGGCGGGCTGTCGCTTTGTCGCGGGTTATCCCATCACCCCGTCCACCGAGGTGGTCGAACACCTGGCGCGGCGCTTTCCGCGCATCGGCGGCATGTTCATCCAAATGGAAGACGAAATCGCCTCCTCGATTTGCTTTCAAGGCGCGGTCTGGGCCGGGCACAAGGCCATGACGGTCACCTCGGGCCCCGGTCTCTCGCTGATGATGGAGCACATCGGCTTTGCCGCCATGACCGAGACCCCGTCGGTGTTCATCAATGTCCAGCGCGCAGGCCCTTCCACGGGATTGCCCACCGCCGCCGCGCAAGGCGACATCATGCAGGTACGCTGGGGTTCCCACGGCGACTACGCCATCATCGCCCTGTGCCCCAGCTCGCCCCAGGAGTGCTTTGACTTGACCATTGAGGCCTTCAATCTCGCCGAACGCTATCGCTGCCCCGTCTTTCTCATGATGGACGAAACCGTGGGGCACATGATGGGCAAGGTGCGCATCCCCGACGCTGCCGACCTCACCGTCGAACCGCGGCGCAACACAACCCGCGCCCCGGGTAACTACCAGCCCTACGCCACCTACGACGGCAGCGACGTCCCCGAAATGACGCGCGCCGGCGACGGACACGCCATCCACGTGACCGGTCTCACCCACAACGAGAAGGGCTACCCCGACATGTCGTTTGCCGTGCACGACGCACTGGTGCGCCGCCTGCAACGCAAGGTGCACGCCCACACCAGCGAACTCTTTCGCCTCGAAGCCGACGGACTCGACGATGCGGATGTGGTGGTCGTCGCCTTTGGCATCACGGCGGGCATCGCCGCCTATGCTGTGACCCAAGCCAGGGCCCTCGGACGCCGCGTGGGGCTGCTGCGCCTCATCACCCTGTGGCCCTTCGACGAAGCGCGCATCCGCACACTGACGGCCAACGCCCGCGCCGTCATCGTGGCCGAAATGAACCTGGGGCAAGTCTGCCTGCAGGTGTCCCGCGCGGTGCAGGGCCGGATCCCCGTACACCACGTCGGCAACCCCGGCGGCCCGGTCATCGAGCCCGAAGAAATCCTCGCTGCCATTGAAGGCGCCGCAATATGACGCACCAACGCCAAAACCCCATCGAAACCTGGCTGCGCTCCGATCGCATGCCCCACATTTGGTGTCCGGGCTGCGGCATCGGCACATCGCTCAACTGCTTTGTCCGCGCCGTAGATCGCGCCGCCATTCCCAAAGACAACCTCTTCGTCGTCTCGGGCATCGGCTGCACCGGTCGCGTGGCGGGCTACATCGACGTCGACTCCTTTCACACCACCCACGGCCGCGCCATCCCCTTCGCCACCGGCCTCTCCCTAGCGCGCCCCGATGCCAAGGTCGTCGTGTACTCGGGCGACGGCGATCTGGCGGCCATCGGCGGCAACCACCTGATGCACGCCGCGCGCCGCAACGTCGACATGACCGTGGTCTGCGTCAACAACCTCACCTACGGCATGACCGGTGGGCAGCTCACCCCAACCACCCCGCGAACAGCCGTAGCGAGCACCACCCCCTACGGCAATTACGAACATCCCTTTAACCTGCCGCAATTGGCCGACTCCTGCGGCGCCAACTTCGTCGCCCGCTGGACGGTCTTCCACGTGCGGCAACTGACCCGCACTTTGGTCAAGGCCTTGCGCACCAAAGGGCTCTCGTTTGTCGAAATCATCTCGCCCTGCCCCACCCTTTACCAGCGGCGCAACCGCCTGGGCGACGGCACCCAAACCCTCGAATACTATCGCGATCACTCGGTGGTGCGGCACGGGGCCAACACCGCCGAAGTCGACATCGACTTTCAAGGCGAAATCACCGTGGGCGAATTTGTGACACGCGAACGCCCCTCGCTGCGCGAGTGCTACGAAGCCCGCATGCGCGAGGTCCTGCAAGACGACTTCGTCCCCTTTGGGGTGCGCCCATGACCCCCATCGAATTGCGTTGCTGCGGCCAGGGCGGCCAAGGGGTCATCATGACGGGCATGGTCGTGGGCAAGGCGGCGGCCATTTACGAAGATCGCCACGCCACCCTCGTGCAGTCGTTTGGCCCCGAGGCCCGGGGTTCCACCTGCTCGGCCCAAGTGATGATCTCCGACGCCCCGGTTCCCTTCCCCTACGTGCGCCACGCCGACATCCTCGTGGCCTTCAGCCAGTCCGCCTACGACAAGTTCGTCGCCGAGCTCAAGCCCGGTGCCACGCTCATTTACGAAAGCGATCTGCTCTCCCTCGACAACCGCCTCCCCCAGGGCGTTGTTGCTCGCGGCATTGGCGCCACGCGCATCGCCACCGAAGCCCTCGGGCGCCGCATCGTCGCCAACATGGTGATGCTGGGATTTTTGGTGAAGCAAACCGGCATCGTCTCCAAGGACGCCGCCATCGAAGCCCTGCGCACCCTGGTGCCACCCGGCACCTCCGCCTTTAACATCAAGGCCTTCGAAACGGGCTATCAGCAACCACCGGTATAGCCGAGCGCAGCCAAACACCCCTCCCCCCGCATAGCCAAAGCACACGACATGGGCGCTGCCACAACCGCGTACCAACACGCTCTATGTGCGGTGGCGCCGCTGTCATCACTGCATTTTGGGTGACGCTTTTTCGTGGTTCGAGGCCGTTGCCTACGCGAAGGGAAGGTCGCTTGATAATCTTTGATTCTACCCCCAAAAAAAATCATAAAAAAGTGCGAAATTTGATTTTTTTTTTTATAGCGTGAACGGGCTCGTGAATTGCGGTCTCCAGCCGCACACCAACGAAGGGCTTCCCGCACGCAGTCGCGATTACACATTCCACTTCAGCCATACACCCAAGCATCCCGGATGCTGCACATGCAACACCTGGGACAAAAAAAAAGCGAGAGGACTAATGGACAACACTTTTTTTAAAAAATTTGCCCCCAAAGAACCCAAATTCTTTCCCATCCTAAACGACATCGCCGCGGTAATCGTCTCGGCATCTGAACTGATGATCGAGTTTGCCACCCATGGCAACGCGGACAACGCCGAGGAGTATTACACCCAAATCAAAACCGAAGAACGCCGGGGAGACACCCTGCACAACCAAATTTTTCAAGAGCTGAACAACACGTTCATCACGCCCTTCGACCGCGAGGACATCCACCACCTCGCCACCCAAATGGACGACGTAACGGACTACATCAACAGCGCCGCCAAAAAAATCTTCTTATACAATCCCAAAGAGATGCCCGAGGGCGCCGTGGAGTTGGCCCGCTTGATCAATGCCGGGGCCGATACCATCCAACTGGCCATCCGCTCCCTGGGCGACCTCAAGAAGAGCCGAAAAGCGATCTTTGAGTACTGTACGGAGCTGCATCACATCGAAAACCAGGCCGACGACATCTACGAAGCGTTTTTGATCGAGCTCTTCGAAACCCAAAAAGACGGCGTCGAACTCATCAAGCAAAAAGAGATCATGCAAGAGCTCGAAAAGGCCACCGACACGGCGGAGAGCGTCGGCAAGACGATCAAAACCATCATCGTAAAATATACTTAATATAAACTTGGCCAACGCCGCCAACCCACAACGGAAAGCGACAACACCGACATGACACTCCTCATCACCGTCTTGGTCCTCGCGTTGATATTCGACTATATCAACGGCTTTCACGACGCAGCGAACTCCATCGCCACCGTCGTCTCCACGCGCGTGCTCACCCCATTTCAAGCCGTCCTCTGGGCAGCCGCGTTTAACTTTGTGGCCTATTTTATCGCCAAGTACCTCATCGGTGGCTTTGGCATCGCCGACACCGTCTCCAAAACCGTAATCGCCGACTTCATCTCGCTGCCCATTATTTTTTCCGGGCTCATCGCCGCCATAACCTGGAACCTCCTCACCTGGTGGCTGGGCATCCCCTCCTCCTCGTCCCACACGCTCATCGGCGGATTTGCCGGCGCTGCCATCGCCGCTTCTGGCTTTCACGCCATCCACGTCACCACCATCGTTCTCATCGCGTCTTTTATCGTCCTGGCGCCGCTCATCGGCATGGTGGTGGGCATCCTGATCACCCTGGTGACCTTGCACTTGTTCAAAAAGACCAACCCACACCGCTCCAACACGGTGTTCCAACGCCTGCAGCTCCTCTCTTCGGCCATGCTCAGCATCGGCCACGGATTGAACGACTCGCAAAAGGTCATGGGCATCATCGCCGCCGCTTTGATTTCGTTCAGCGCACAAAACGACGCCGTTCCCGGCTGGCTCTACTTGACCGACATCAAGGACATCCCCGACTGGGTGCCCTTTAGCTGCTTCGCGATGATCTCGCTGGGCACGCTCAGCGGCGGTTGGAAGATCATCAAGACCATGGGCAACAACATCACGAAGATCACGCCCCTCGAAGGCTTCAACGCCCAAACCGCTGGTGCCCTCACGCTCTTTTTCACCGAGGTGTTTAAAATCCCCGTCAGCACCACCCACGTCATCACGGGCTCCATCATCGGGGTGGGCGCCGTCAAGCGCTTGTCCGCCGTGCGGTGGGGCGTCACGCGCCGGCTGCTCGTCGCCTGGATCATCACCATCCCCGTCAGCGCGCTCTTGGCTGCCATCATCTACTGGACGCTCGGGCGTTTGCTGTACTGAGGTTGCGATACGGAATGGCGCGGCGCGCCGTGCTATCGGATAACCGGTGTATTCGGCGCAACGGGAGCGGCAGGTGGAGCAGTGGACGAAACCGGCGCCTTGGTGGTGTCAGAGCCCTCGGCGGAGAGATGCCCCAGGTACTCAGGGAGCTCCACGCCAGCCATCTTCGCCACCTCGTGAAGCGGCGGCAGCGACTTGATCAAATTGCGCGCAAAGTCCGCTGTAGACGTCGTGCCCTTGCCCGCGCCAGAGCCCGAATCCCACACCGTAATTTTGTCGAACTTCAGGCTGCGAATGGCCGCCACTTGCATTTGGGCGATCTCCTCGATTTTTTCGACCATGAGCAATGTGGCCGCTGCCTTGGCATCGCCGTGGCAACTCTCGACCAGCGCCTGGTATCCCGAGGCCTTGGCGCTCAACACCTTTTGCACACCGGCGGCTTCGGCTTCGTACTTCATTAACACGGCGTCGGCTTCGCCGCGGGCCTCTTTGCGGGTGCGCTGGGCCACGGCTTCGGCGTCGATCTCGATTTTGCGCTTGTTGATCTCGACCTGCACCACTTCGGCGGCGTTGAGGCGCTCTTGCTCGGCCAGGTATTGCGCCTTTTGAATTTCGACTTCGGCCACGCGCTTGGCCACTTCGCCCAGGCGCAGGGCTTCGGCTTGTTTGACCGCCAGGTGGGCGTTGTAGTCGGCGATGTTGGCCTCGGCCAGGTTTTCGCCTTTCACGGCTTCGGCCTCTTGGTGCTGCACGTAGACGCGCTGTTCGGCCTGGGCTTTCTTTTGCCCCTTGATGGACTCGGCCACGTTTTCGGCCACGCGGATCTCTTTTTCTCGGGTGGCCTCTGCCTCGCCGATGGAGCCGAGTTTTTCTTGCACGGCGACGTCGACCTTGGCGGTGTTGATGGCCTCGGCGGCGGCCTTTTTACCGATGGAGAGGATGTAGTTGGATTCGTCGGTGATGTCGGTGATGTTGACGTTGATGAGGTACAAACCGATTTTGTTGAGCTCGGGCTCGACGTTGGAGCGAATGGCCGACAGAAAGGATTCGCGGTCCTGGTTGATTTGCTCGATGGTGAGCGAGGCCACGGTGAGGCGGAGCTGGCCGAAAATGATTTCGCGCGCCATGCTCTCGATTTCGCGCGGAGCCAGTCCCAGCAAGCGCTCGGCGGCGTTGTTGGTGATCTCCGGAATGGTGGAGACACCCACGGTAAAAGTGCTCGGCACGTTGATGCGGATATTTTGCAGCGACAGGGCGTTTTGCAAATCGATGTTGATCGTCATCGGGGTGAGGCTCATGTACATGTAGTCTTGAAAGAGCGGGATCACGAGGGCGCCACCGCCGTGCATGCAGCGCGCCGATTGCCCCTTCCCCACCTTGCCGAAGACCACCAAGATTTTGTCGGAGGGACAGCGCTTGTAGCGCTTGGCCAGGTAGATGGTCATGGAGAGCGCGATAAAAACAAACGCGGCGATTAACAGGATATACATGCGCTACCTTCTTTCTGATTCGGGGGCCTTGTCGGCGGTGATGGCTTCGACGATGAAGCGACTGTTGACAACCGAAACAACGCGCACGCGGCTGTCGGTGGGGATGGAGGCACCCCCTTCGGTGATGGCATCGCAGATGCGCTGCTGGCCCTGTATGGCGATCTCCACCTGGCCGACGCCGCCCTGCGGAATGGTTAAATACACGCGCCCTTCTTGGCCTACGGCGTTGTTCAGGTTGAGGGTGCCGCTGCTTTGCAAGGAGCGAAAGAAAGCAAAGAGACGCGCCACGAGGTACATGGCGCCGCCGCCCGCGACAATGCCGCCCAGCAAGGCCCAGTAGGCAGCGAAGTCCTCTTGCAACAACAGCAGGCCCACGATGCCAAAAATCATGAAAAAAACGCTGATGCCCTGCACCGAGAGAAATTGAAAGTCCACGTCGGAACTGGCGTGCCCGCTCAATAGCGCCCCCGATGCCGACTCGCCCTCCACACTTTCGGCGCCATCACCGCCGATGAGCATGAGCACAAATTGGGTGACAAAGACAGCGCCGCCCAAGCCACCGAGCACCGCAAAGGCCTTTCCCAGGCCATCGAGTCCCGCATACCACTCCTGCATAAAGCGCCTCCTCTTTTACTGGGCTACTGGGCATCGGATTGTGAAACCGCCTCAAAATTTACTCCACATAAGCAGCGAGTGCAAACCCGGCATGCGCGTGCCATCGCGCCCATATTGTTGACGATAACATCAAGGAATGTATAACCATTCCCAGTTGGCAAGACCCGATAGGCAGCTAAGAAATGAAGAAATTTATCGTAATATTGGCGCGCCCGGCGCACTACGACGACGACGGATACCCCATCACCTGGAAAAAGGCGATCATCCCCTCCAACTCCATCGCCGTACTCTATGGCTTAATCCAAGACTGCGCCGCGCGAAAAATTCTGGGAGACGACGTCGAGATTCAGATCGACATCATCGACGAAGCCAACCGGCGCATCGACCCCAAGCGCATCGCCAAACGCCTCAAGCGGGCCAACACCCGCGGCATGGTGGCCTTTGCCGGCGTGCAGTCCAACCAGTTTCCGCGCACCCTCGAGCTGGCCGACAAACTCGTGGCCATGGACATCCCCGTGTGCATCGGCGGCTTTCACGTATCGGGCTATCAGGCGACCATGGGCGCCCTGCCCGACGAGGCCCTCGAAGCCCAAAAGCGCGGCATCAGTTTTTTCACCGGCGAAAGCGAAAACGAACGCCTGCCCGAAGTGCTGCGCGACGCCTATAACGGCCAGCTCAAACCGCACTACGACTACCTGGGCCAAATGGTCGACCTGCAAAACGAACCCCACCCCCTGCTCCCCTACGAAGAGCTGCACCGCACCACCGGCAGTTACGCCGCCTTCGACTTGGGGCGCGGCTGCCCGTTCAAATGCTCGTTTTGCACCATCATTAATGTGCACGGCCACAAAAGCCGTTTTCGCACCGTCGAAGACCTCGAAAAGATCATCCGCGCCAACCACGCCCTGGGCACCGACCGCTACTTCATCACCGACGACAACGTCGCGCGAAACAAAAACTGGGAGGCGCTCTTCGACAAGCTCGCCGCGTTGCGCAAAGAGGGCATTCCCATCCGCATCTTGGCGCAGGTCGACACCGGCAGTTATCGCATCCCGGGCTTTATCGCCAAAGCTGTGGCCGCGGGCGTCGACCAAATCTTTGTCGGCATGGAGAGCATCAACGAAGCCAACCTGGCCGCCGTCAACAAAAAGCAAAACAAGGTGAGCGAGTACCAAGAGGCCCTGCGCGCCTGGAAAAAATACCCCGTGGTCATCACGGCCGCCTACATCGTGGGCCTGCCCGCCGACACCCGCGAAACCGTTATCCGCGACGTGACGCGCATCAAAAAAGAACTGCCCATCGACACCATCTATTTCAGCAATTTGACCCCCTTGCCCGGCAGCGTCGATCACCGCGAGATGGTCAAGGCCGGCCAGTGGATGGATGACGACCTCAACCTCTACGACACCCACCACTGCGTGGTTGAACACCCCCTGATGAGCAAAGACGAATGGATGCGCGCCAACAAAGAAGCCTGGCGCACCTTTTACACCTGGGACCACATGGTCACGGTGCTCAGACGCCTGGTGGCCAGCCGCAGCAACAAGCGCCGCACCACCATCTACCGCCTCGCCCTGTACAGTTGGTTTGGCTGCGACACGCCCATTCACCCCATCGACGGCGGCATCTGGCGCAAACGCTGCCGCACCGATCGCCGACCGGGCATGTCCCTCGAAAATCCGCTGGTGTTTTATCCGCGCCACTTTGTCCACAACGTGAGAGACACCCTGTCCATCGTGCGGCGCTACAACAAATTGTGGCGGGCATACAAAAAAATCCGCAGAGATCCGGCATCTCTCCAGTACACCGATGAGGCCCTGGGCCAACGCACCGAAAATCCCGCAAAAGCGTAAACTCTTCGGTTGAAAACAAACGCCCGCCGGATTATTTACGGCCATCGCCGTGATGCACGATGCGACACCCACCGAGCCAGGGTGGCGGAAATGGTAGACGCAAGGGACTTAAAATCCCTCGAGTAATTGCTCGTACGGGTTCAATTCCCGTCCCTGGTACCAAAACAAACAACGCACATCGACACGCCATGCGCTGCGCCAACGCAGTGCAAACACCGCGCACCTCTCAAACGCGCTGCGTGCGCCAACAAAGATGCAAACTGCGATAAAACCTATTGCGCGGAATGAACGAGTTCGGTTAAATTCCGCCCGTGTCACGTGTTGGCAAAGCACCAAGCGCCCACACAAAAAGTGAACAGCAGGAGATCCAAACACCCCCCCGAACGTCGCTAATGGTGAATGGGCGATAATCGCTACCACGCAAACCCATGCTGTTAAGGAGATACAGTTGAGCAACGACACAAAAAACCCCGAAGAGATGTCATTGGCCGAATTGCTCGGAGGCGGTACGCCACTGGAGCCCGATCAAAGCACACCCGACGAAGCGCCAGTGGATGAAGCTGGCTCCGGGATGATCAACTTGGCGCAAATGGTCATGACGGCCAATAAGCCGAAGCCCGCCCCAGTCCAAGCCGCTCCCGCACCCGCCGACACCTTTGGCGCCCAGCAGAGCGCTTGGGGTACTGCTGCGCCCGACGCTGCCATGGGCGGGGCTCCCGTCATGCCGCCCACCGCCGCGCAAAAGAAACCACCGATGGCCCTGTTCATTGGCATTGGCGTGGCTGCGCTCTTGGTCGTCGGCGTTGTGGTCGCGCTGCTGGTAAACAGCACCAAGGGCGACGCCTCGCGCGATGCCGAACTCCAAGCCCTGCAGGCCCAGTTGGCCATCGCCCTCGAAAAGGCCAAGGCCTCTGGCGACGAAGAGGAAATTGCGCGCCTGCAAGCCAAGGTGGATGCCTCGGCGGCCGGAGAGATGGTGGAGCCCGAGACCATGGATTTCTCCGACGGCGATGACGATGAGGACGGCGACGACGATGACGACGACGACCCCGATCCCGCCAAGCCCCGACGCGCTGGCCGACGACCCGGCAAAGCGGCCACCAAGACTGCCGCCACAACGACGACGCCCACCGCAGCCACCCCCAAGGCAGAGACCCCTGCTGCAGCCACCCCCAAGGCGGATGCCCCCAAGGCAGCCGATGCCTCTAAAAAGGGCAACACCTCCGAGCTCGACAGCTTGCTGAGCGGCGGAACCAAGGCCCCGGCACCGTCGTCGGGCCTCCCGGCAAAACCCTCCAAGGCCCAAGTGGCTAGCGCCATGGCGCCCGTAGCGAGCAAGTCCCAATCCACGTGCAAGCAATGGGGCACCGGACGGGTATCGATCCGCGTGGTGGTGGGCGGCAACGGCCGTGTACGCGACGCCGTTCCCCAGGGCGAACACGCCGCGTCTCCGCTGGGGCGCTGCGTCTCCAAAGTGGCCCTGACGGCGAGTTTTCCCCCGTTCACCGACCCCACCCTCACCTTCACCTATCCCATCAACATCAACTAACTCCTATTGCCAAACGCCTCCCGCTCAACGCCGCATTTTCATTTCTTCAGCCCCCTCATCGCCGTGATGCTCGCCATCGCGCCCCTCGGGCTACACGCTGCCGCACCACAACTTACGGCGCGGGCAACTTGGCATCCCGCAGATGTGCGCCCCGGCGAGTACGCCGTCCTACAACTCACCATCGACATCCCGCGCAACTTCTATCTCTACAGCCCCACCCGCATCCCCAACGGCCCGGTGCCCCTGTCGCTCACCGCAACGGGGATGGACGCGTGGCACCCAGAGGGCCCCTGGCACGGCCCCACCCCGCAGGTCATCTGGGATGATGGCTTCGAAGCATTCATTGAATACCACCGGGGTACCGCTCCATTTCAGCGCATCTTTCGCGCGGGAAGCACCCCGTCCCCAGGCGCTGTACCCCCCGGGCCAACCCTGCACATTAAGGGGCAAATTTGCGACGACACCACGTGCCACGCCCAATCCCTGACGCTGCCCCTAACGATGCCCCGCGAACGTCCCGGGACACCGCGTCCCGACCACGCGCAGCCGCCCGTTCTCTCACGAGAGCCCTATCCCAAAGACCGCCCGCCACCGACGCACGCCACCGCCCTTGCCGCACCCGAAGCCCCCCTGGACCGCCCCGAAGCCATGTCTCTGTGGGCCTTTCTGCTCATGGCCGTCATCGCGGGATTCGGCGCCCTGCTCACGCCGTGCGTCTTCCCCATGGTGCCCATCACCATCAGCTATTTCTCGAAGTACACGCACATCTCGACCCGCCGCAGTCTGTTCATGGCGGCCCTGTACACCCTCACCATCGTCGTCGTCTTCGCCCTGGTGGGCGTCTTTGCCGCCCTATTCTTCGGGGCCACCAGCATGCAAACCCTGGCCACCCATCCCCTATTCAACGCCGCGATGGTTCTCCTGCTGGTCTTCTTCGCCCTCACCTTGTTTGGCACCGTCGAATTGCGCGTGCCCAACGCCCTGCTGCAGCGCCTCGGCCAAAAAGAGGCCGCTCTCCAAAGCGCCCCGCACGGCGCTCTCCGGCGCCAGGCCCTGGGCGTCCTGCTCATGGCCGTTACCTTCACCTTGGTGTCCTTCACCTGCACCGTGGGCTTTGTCGGCTGGGTGCTGGCCCTGGCGGCCCAAGGCGAGACATTCTATCCCCTGGTGGGCATGATGGCCTTTGCCGCGGCCTTTGCGCTGCCCTTTTTCTTTCTCGCGCTCTTCCCCAACCTCGCCAAGCGCCTGCAAGGTCGCGGAGGCGACTGGATGCTCGATGTCAAAATCATCTTCGGCATTCTGGAACTCGCCGCGGCGTGTAAATTTCTCTCCAACCTCGACCTGCACTTCTCTTGGGGTCTGCTGTCACGCCCCGTGGTGCTCGCCGCTTGGACCCTGCTCTCTCTCGGCGCCGCCCTCTCTCTGTTGCGCCTTTGGCCCCGGCGTTCCCGCGCTCCCAAGGGCCTCGCCGCCCACCCCGCGCGCCTCTTCTTGGCCGTGCTGTTTGCCGGCATCGCCGCCTGGACCGCCCAAGGCGCCACCCACGAGCGCCCCATGGGCAGTTGGGTGGATGGCTGGCTACCACCGGTGCCCTACCCCACATCCGGCGCATTCGGACCCGACGCGTCTCTCCCGACGACCTCCACGCACCTCAGCTTCATCCGCGACGACATCCCCTTTGCCACGGCCCAAGCCGCACAGCAAAACCGCCCCCTGTTCATCGACTTCACCGGCCACCAATGCGCCAACTGCCGCTGGATGGAGACCGCTATGTTCACGAGACCCCAGGTGCGCACCGCCCTCGAAGCCATGGTGCGCGTCGCCGCCATCACCGACGGCGCTGACGATGTACACCGCGCGCAAAATCGCCTCAAACTCGAACGTTTTCAAACCGCCGCCTTGCCCGTGTACGCCATCCTCAATCCCCACAACGATGCGGTGCTGGCCACCTTCATTGGCGCCACGCAGAGCGAATTGGATTTCGTAAAATTCCTCGAACGCGGGCAACAAGCTTTTCACGCGCAACAACAACAGCCCGCCGATCCCTAGCACCGCAAAACCGCCCGGCGTTCGCAAAACCGCTTTGCTTCTCACGCACCAGCGGTTAAAAATTAACATCACAGTGTTTGGCAAAATCCACATGACCTTTTTGCATTGAGCCGTGACATCCACAAAATGATTATGCGTCGCCCCATCAGCACCCAACCCCCTTCGCAGCAGCCCACGGCCCTCTGCATCAGCGAGGACAAATCCTTTCTCAACCACCTCCGCGTCACATTGGGCAAATCCGGCTTCACCGCCATCACCACCACCGCCTCCGCCGAAGGGGCCGCCCTGGCCGAACACAACACCATCGACGCCATCATCTGCGACTACGATCTCACCACCACCGACGGCGCCACGCTCATTGAACGCATCCGCGAACAGCGCGCACCCCACCCCCTCCCCCCCACCGTGGTCACCGCCGAGCAGTACGCACCTCCCCTCCATGCCCGGGTGCTCACCGCCGGTGCCGTCTACCTGCACAGCAAGTCCGATCCCATCGACGTCCTCGTCAGCAAGGTCATCTCCTTGCTCAAGGACACGCGCATGCAAAAATACGCCGAGTCCATGTTCGCCACCCGGGACATGCAGATGGTGCCGGATCCCCTAACCCGCGTGGCGAGCAAAAAGTACTTCATCCGGCGCTTTGCCGCCGAATCCTCCGCGGCCACACGCGACACCAACGCCCTGTCGCTCCTGCTCATCGGCGTCGACCGCTACCGCTACATCGTCGACAAGCACGGCAAAAAAAACATCGACGCCCTCCTGGCCGGCACCGCGCGCCTCATCGAAGGCGAACTGCGCAGCCGCGACTCCGTGGGCCGCTTCGACGAATGCGTCTTCGCCGTGGCCCTCCCCGACACCGATCACGCTGCGGCCAAGGCCGTCGGTGACCGCCTGCGGCGACTCATCAAGGCCACGGAATTCGGCAACCTCGATCAATCCATCCAAATCACGGTGAGCGTGGGGGTCTCGACACGCCCTCCCCAAAATCGCATCCCCCCCGAGAGCATCGTCGAACAGGCCGAACAAAACCTCGCCATGGCGCGCGAACTCAACGGCGACCGCCTCATCGCCGACGAGCGCCTCTCGGGACAATCCGTGATCCTCTTGGTGGCCAACGACGACCTGGCCTCCCGCTCCCTAATTCGCGATCTCAACGACCTGGGCATCGAAGTGCACAGCGCGCACAACAGCGGGGCCGCCCAGTTTATCCTCGAGGAGCGCCTGCCCACCGCCATCGCGGCCATCGACCCCTTGCCCGAAGACGAGACCGCCGACTTTCTGCACTGGGCGCGCAACAAATACCCCCGGGTCAAACGCCTGCTCATCTGTGCCCGCATCACGCCCGAGCTCATGCGCCGCGCTGTCAACGACGCGGCCATCAACGCCTTTTTGTACATGCCTTGGCAAGCCGAAGACCTCAAAGCGCTTGCCGATCAACTGAAGAACGCATAATCCCAATGCACGCCCTGTGCCGCGGCTCCCTCGCGCGCACCGCAACACCTAGGAGTTCCCCATGCTGCCACACTTCACCCCCTGTCCCGCCCACGCCCCGCGCCGCCCTTCGCACCTGAGCCACATCGCTACCGGGCTCTTGCTCCTCGGACTGCTCAGCGCTTGCAGCGCGCGCCCCTTTGTCCTCACAGCGCGCCCCGAGCCCGATCTCACGCCCTGGCAAGAAGACATCGGCCACGGCAAGAGCGGCCACGCATTCCGCTACATGCACTTAGATGCCCAAACGCCGGGCGACACCGCCTTCTTGTTTTTGCACGGCGGCATCTTCGATCACCGGCTGTGGTACTACATGCATCCCTTGGCGCAACACGGCGCGCTGTACGCCCTGGAGTTTCCCAATGTCCACGCCTTTCACGACGGTGGCATCGAGTCGATGGGACGCATTGTCGATGACTTTGCTGCGCTCATCCCCGAGACGCACATCTACGTGGTGGGGGTGTCGGCCGGCGCCTGGGCCGCCGTGGAATGGGCCGCCACGCAGCGAGACAAAACCCTCGATGGCGTGGTGCTGGCCTCCAGCGTGATGTTCGGCGCCAACGCCAAAGAGAGCCGCAAACGCGCCCGCATGTCCCGCTTTGCCGTGGGGCTCACGCCGCCGCAACTGCAGCACATCGTCGAACGCCGCGCCCGCCGCACGACGTACACCGAGGCCGAAGGACCGCTGCAGCAAATCGACATCTTCTACACGCGTCCCTACCCCTACTACTACCAGCTCTTTCACCAAACCCACGCCCAAGGGGATCGCCGACAAAACACCGATGGCATCCGCTGCCCGCTCCTGGTGCTGCACGGCGATCGCGACAAGGTCATGCCCATCGACGTGGCGCGCCTGACCCCCGCCATGTTTCCCAACGCGACGCGCACCGACTTTCAGGTGGTCCCGGGCGGCAACCACGACATGATCTTTGGCAACGGCGGCGACATCTCCCGGCGCATCGCCGACTTCTTTTTTGAGTAGGCCCAATGCCCGGTAAGCCCGTCCGATTTCTGCCCACCACCCAGGATGAAATGCGCGCCCTGGACTGGGCACAGCTCGACGTGCTGCTCATCACCGGCGACCCTTATTTCGACCACCCGAGCCACGGCACCGCCCTCATCGGCCGCGTATTGGAGCAGGCCGGTTACCGCACGGGCATCCTGCCCCATCCCGACTGGTCCTCCCCCGCCGACTTCACCCGCATGGGACGCCCCGCCCTCTTTGTCGGCATCACCGCTGGCGCCGTCGACTCCATGCTCAACAACTACACCGCGCAACGCCACCGCCGCAAAGGCGACGCCTACGCCACCGGCACCGACGCAGAACAGCGACCCAACTTCGCCACCCTCGTCTACGCCCAACGCGCGCGCGAAGCCTTTCCTGGACTGCCCATCGTGCTCGGCGGCATCGAGGCCAGCACGCGCCGCTTCACCTACTTCGACTACATTAAAGGACAACTGCGCCGCAGCCTGCTGGTGGACACCCGGGCCGACCTGCTGGTGTTTGGCGCCGGCGAAACCCAAGTCCTCGAAATCGCAAAACGCCTGTCCCAAGGGCGCGACCTGCGCGGCATCCCCGGCACCGCCCGCCTGCTCAAGCGCGGCGAAACACCCCACGGCGTCGCCTTGCCCGACCACGACGCCATCTGCCAAACCCCCGCCTTGCTGGTCACCCAAACGCAGCAAATCGAGACGCACAGCGGTCCGGGGCGCCCCACGGCCTTTTTTCAGCGCTATGCCGAAGGCGCCGTGCAATGCGAGCCCAGAGCCGAGATCAGCGACGCGCAATGGGAGGCGCTCACCCCGCCCTATTTCTCCCGCGACGCGCATCCCGCCTACCCCAAGGACCCCGCTGCCCTCGAGACGGTGCGTTGGTCGGTCATCGCCACGCGGGGCTGTCCCGGAGGGTGCAGTTTTTGCGCCATCGCCATGCACCAAGGGCGCCGCGTCAACTCCCGCTCCGAGGAGGCCATCGCCGCCGAAGTGCAACAGCTCAGCGCCCATCCCCGGTTTCGCGGTACCGTCACCGACGTAGGCGGCCCCACCGCCAACGCCTGGGGCACCGCCATCAACGACCTCGCCCGCTGTCAAACCTGCGCGCGCGCGTCGTGCTACTTCCCGCGCATCTGCAGCAACCTCCGCACGCCGCAACACGACTTTGTGCAGATGTTGGGACGCCTCAAGCAGTTGCCGCGCATCCGCCACCTCTTCATCGCCAGCGGCATCCGCCACGATCTGGCCCTGCAGTCGCCGCCCTTCATCGACGCCTTGGCCCAACACCACACCGGCGGTCACCTCAAAGTCGCGCCAGAGCACGTGCACCCCGAGGTGTTGCGCCGCATGCGCAAGCCGTCCATCGCCGCCTTCGAAGACTTTGAGGCGGCCTTCTTGCGCGCCAGCAAAGCCGCCCATCGCCAGCAGTACATCGTCCCCTACTTCATCGCGGGCTTTCCCGGTTGCACGCCCGCCATGGGCAACAGCGCCGCCCACTGGCTCGCCCAACGCGGACAGCGCCTGCAGCAGATGCAAATCTTCATCCCCTTGCCCGGCACCATGGCCGCCGCGATGTACGCCGCCAAAATGGACGCAGACGGCGCGCCGCTCTACATTCCCCCAGATGCCGAACGCCGACGGCAAAAGAAAATACTGACCGGCGCCACCGCCCCGCAGCGACGGACGCAACAACCGCGCCGCACGGCGAGACGCCGCGTCCCCAACAGCACAAGGTCCAAAGCGAAATGAACCCCGAAGACGAAATGTACATGCGCATCGCCCTGGATTTGGCAGAGCAAGCCGCCGCGCACGGCGAAGTGCCGGTGGGCGCCATCATCGTCAAAGAGGGCCGCATCATCGGCATGGGGCGCAACCGCCGCGAAGCCGACCAAGATCCCCTGGCCCACGCCGAGGTGCTCGCCATCGCCCAGGCTGCGCACGACGTGGGCTTTTGGCGCCTGGACGACACCACCTTGTACGTCACCTTGGAACCCTGCCCCATGTGCGCCGGGGCCATCGTTAACGCGCGCATCCCGCGGGTGGTGTACGGCGCCGCCGATCCCAAGGCCGGGGCGGTGCACTCGCTCTTCGCACTCCTGACAGACGCGCGCCTCAACCACCGCTGCGAGGTCACCGGAGGCGTCTTGGCCGAACCCAGCGCTGCGTTGTTGCGCCAATTCTTCGCCGCGCTGCGCCAACAAAAGGCCGCATCCCGCGACCCCCAACCCCCTCCCGACACCACCGAATCCCCATGAACACACCGCGCCCGCCATCGCCCGCCACCCGCACCCAATTCGCCGCGGCGTTCTTTCTCGGCACCCTGCTGTGCCTCTTCGCCGATGTCTTCGCCCTGCTCGCGGCCCCGCAAAATGCCGTGGCGCAACTGGCCCTGCTCAAGTGGCTCCCCCTGCTCTTCATCGCCGCCCCCAGCCTCGCCGCCCTTTACGCCGCCCTCATCGCCGCGATCCACCAGCGCGCCGCCGCCACCACACACCCGCGACGCTACCGCCTGCTGGCCGACGCCCTCGCCACCGCGCCCCTCTGGTGGCAAGTGCCGCCCCTCTTCGCCGGTCCCGCCATCGCCGCCAGTCCCCTCAAATGGCCCCTGCTGCTGATGGCCCTGTTCGCCGCGCTTTCCGGGGTCGCCCTGCTGCGCCACCTGTTCACCTGGCTCCACGCACAAGCCGCACACACCGCCCGTTCTCCGCACCTGGTGCGCATCGCATGTCTGCTGGCGGCCCCTGCGGTTTATCTGGTGCTGCACACCGCCTCCCTGCGCATCCTGCCGTTTTTGTACTGGCCCTTTCACCGCAGCCTGGCCCTCCTGGCCTTTGCCATCGTCAGCGCCCTGCTCTTCGTCTCCATAGCCCACCGTCCCCTGCGCATCGCCCCGCGCCCCCTCTTTGCCGCCCTGGGTGCCGCCGCGCTCTTGGGCTTCGGCGCACACCTCGTCATGGCGGGCACCACGGCCTCGGCCCGCCAACGCCTCGTACACCACACCACCTTCGTACAACCCTTTGTCCCCGCGCTTTACGCCCTGGAGTTCTTCATCGAAAGCCGCACCAGCGCGCCCCACACCGCCAGCGCGACGCAGCCCATCTACTACGCCGACATCGCCTTTCGCGGCGACAAGCGCCCCATCCTCTACATCACCATCGACGCCATGCGCGCCGACCTGCTCGTGCCCGACGCCCCCGACGACTCGCCCATGCCCTTTCTCTCGCGCCTCTGCCAGCAGCACCGCTGTTACGAAACCGCCTACGCGCCGAGCAACTACACCCCCCTCTCCATCCCCGCCATGTGCTTCGGACGACACCTCAACCCCGCGCAACCGCCGCCCAGCACCATGACCTCACCGCTGCATCCCCTGCACCGCGCCGGCTACGACACCCACTTCTTCTTCACCGTGGACGCCATGGCCTTTTTCGAGAACACCACCGCAGCCCCCCTGGTGCAGCGGCAATTCGGCTTTCGCAATTACAGCGGCGATTACGAGTCCGCCGAAATCATTTTGCCCAAGGTGCAGCGCGCCTTGTCGCGCCCGGGTCCCAGCATGGTGTGGGTACACTTGGCCGACCTGCACCAACCCTTCTTGCTGCACGGGCGCAGCGGTACGCACAACACGCGTTGCCCCAAGGACTACCGCGGACAAGCCGCCTGCCTAGACGCCGAGCTCGCCCAGTTCATGACCTGGCTCGCAGCGCACCACCCGGACGCGGTGTGGGCCATCAGCGCCGATCACGGCGAGTCCTTTGGCGAACACGGCACCCAACTCCACGGCACCACCCTCTACGACGAACAGGTGCGGGTGCCCTTAATCACGGGCGGACCTGGCACGACGCCGCTGCGCATCGCGACCCCCGTCAGCAATCTCGACACCTGGTACACCTTGTTGCAACTGGCCGGCGCCTCCCTGCCCCCGGATACCCCCGCCTTGCCCACCGGCGACCAACGCGACGCCCAAACCGCTCCCGTGCTGCTCGTCTCCCGCGACGCCTGCGCCCTCATCACCTCTGGCCACAAGCTCATCGTCGACCGCAAGCTCGGCACGGTGTCCCTGTTCGACATGCGCAACGACCCCAAAGAGCTGCGCTCCCTCAGCGATGTCCACCCCCAACGCGTCCGCGACATGGCCCGGCAGATGCCCGCCCTGGGTTGTCCACACCCCCTGCCCGCCGCCCTCATCGCGCCCTAAAGGCACACAGGCACGCCACGACCCGGCACCGAGAGATCGCATTTGCGCCATCAGAGTGATTATTTTTGGCGATTTTGCAGCTCAAAATTCACATACACTGTTATTACCGTCTGTTTGAAATCCATGGGACTGCGGATGTGAAGGCGCCGCCACAACGGCACATGCCCCACGCGCAATGCCTCAAAAAACACGCGTCGCGTCCACCAACGCGGAGAAAAGGAGTGTCTCAATGAAAACCAGAAATTGGACTTGGTTATTTGCAGTCACATTGTGGTGCGGCGTGTCGGCGTGCGACACCTCTTCGGGTGACCCCGCGCAATATGACGACAACAACAACGCGCCCGGCGACAACAACAACACGCCCGGAGATAACAACAACACACCCGGAGATAACAACAACACGCCCGGCAACAACAACAACACGCCCGGAGAAAACAACAACACGCCCGGCAACAACAACAACACACCAGACGACACCGACAACACACCGGACGACAGCGACACGCCCTTGCCGCCCCTGGTCGACACCCCCAAAGAAGACTTCACCGAGACCGTCAACGGCGTCTCCTTCGACATGGTCTTCATCGAAGGCGGCACCTTCACCCTCGGCTGCGAAACCGCTCCTTGCCCCGCGGACGCAGCACCGGTCTCCGGCGTGGTGGTGAGCAGCTACCACATCGGAAAAACCGAGGTCACCGTCGAGCTCTGGAATGCCGTCATGGACGACAACAAAACCTCTTTTGGCGGTTCCTCAGGATCGTACACCGGCATGACCTGGTACGACGCCATGGCCTTTGCCTGCCAACTCCGCCACCTGACCGGCCGCAACTACCACATGACCACCGAGGCCGAATGGGAGTACGCGGCCAAAAACCACGTGAGCCGCCTCGAGAAAATCGGCTCCGGCGAAGAGTGGGCCTACAACACCTGGAGCGGACAGCACATGGGCGGCACCGATCCCGTGGGGCCCCAGAGCGGTCTGCACACCCAAAAGACGCGCCGCGACGCACAGGGAACCGCCGACAACATCACCGGGCGCCTCATCCGCTCCATCGAGGGAACCGGACCTGCGCTGCGGTTGGCCATCTCCGCCGAGAGCGACTTTCCGCCGGGCATGGTGCACCCCTGCGATCTGAAAGCACCGCAGATAGGCGAAGAGCCGGTCAACTCCTACCGCGACCCCCGCTGGGTAACGGGCAGCAACGAAAAATGGGCGCCTGCGGGCTCCATCGCCATCGGCAACTTCGACGTGCGGGTATGGGAAGACGGCACGGCAAAAGTCGGCAACACCAACGGCCAGTGGTTCACCAGCAACAACATCGCCTTTGTCTTTGTGCCCACCACGGGCGACCTGCGAAAATACGCCTACATTTTCCTCGACGACACCCAGGGATCCCTCATCTCCGAGACCAGCTTCATGAGCGGGGGCTTCATCGGTCGCATCGAGCGCCAAGCGGCAGACAGCGTGGACAAACCCACGATCGCAGGCCTAAAGAGCGGCGCCGAGCTGGCCGCAGACGCCGGGCCCAACTTCGCCATGGTCGACATGGTCAACATCCCCGCATCCGCCAAACAGCAAGACCCGCGCCTCCTCGACGGCCCCAACCAAGGCTGGTTCCAGGACAACCGCAGCGCAGGCGGCGTGCACCACTACCGCAAAGACGTCGACCCCGATGAATTTCGCTTCACCGTCAACCAAGGCGGCGGCAGCGTCATGCTCGCCAACGGCGAATGGTTCACCGTCAACAACACCTTCTTGCGCGTCACCCACGCCAGCGGATACACCGCCGACTACCTCTACGCGGTCGACAGCAGCGGCACCTTCTACCACAACTCCTTCATGGCCTATGAGCGCGGCGACTTCCGCATGTTCAAAAAGACCGACAACAACAGCGAGCCCTTCAACGCGACTTGCGGCAGCATCTGCAGCGACGAAATCCCCAAGAACCAAGACGCCTCCCTCTATTCGCGCATGGACAACGGACACTCCACCTTTGTGCCGGCCCCCTGCCCCGCCGGTGGCTGCCAATAGCCCATCGCCGCAATGCCCCGCATTGTAAAA
>Ga0265293_10002126_pt1 | contig 41019 bp, 41 predicted proteins | sample Munlanlewell138R_FD_192505 | JGI IMG/M metagenome (GOLD analysis project Ga0265293, IMG submission 192505) | Leachate microbial communities from a municipal landfill in Southern Ontario, Canada - Leachate well 138R | ecosystem: Engineered > Solid waste > Landfill > Unclassified | place: Canada...
ACAATAATATTATATCATAAAAAAACATTTGTCAAGCATTAAAATAAAAAACACTTTATTTATAAAGTGAATTCATATTTTTATTGTTTTGCTGCGAAAGATTATTGTGTTAAATCAGAAAGAAGGGTTTTAAATATAACTCAAACTTGTGTTCATTTTTTACTTTAATCCGGAAAGAAAACTATTTTCTTTTAAAAATGCTGTAACATATCATATAATTAGGTATGTCTAATTATGAAACAAATAACAGGGCTTATTTTTGAAAAGAGTATTAAAATGAATATGACAGATAAGATTGTGTTAATAGTAGGCGGGACCGGTACATTTGGGCACGCCATTGTTAACTATTTTTTGGAAACTGATGTAAATGAAATTCGTATTCTTTCTCGGGATGAAAAAAAACAGGATGACATGAGAAATCTCTATAACAAGGATAAATTAAAATTTTATATTGGGGATGTTCGTGACTATGATTCGATTAAAGGTGCATTTAAAGGTGTTGATTATGTTTTTAACGCGGCGGCCCTTAAACAAGTTCCTTCTTGTGAATTTTATCCAATGGAGGCATTAAAGACAAATGTTATTGGGAGTGATAATGTTATTACAGCTTGTTTAGAAAGCAAAGTTAAAAAAGCCGTGTTTCTTTCAACTGACAAAGCGGCTTATCCAATTAATGCAATGGGAATGACAAAGGCTTTAATGGAAAAGAACGTTATTGCTAGATCAAGACAATTGGTTGAAGGCGATACTATTTTATGTTTAACTCGTTACGGAAACGTTATGGCGAGCCGGGGAAGTGTGATTCCTTTATTTCTAGAACAAATACGAAACGGTAAGCCTTTAACGATAACTAATCCTAATATGACGCGTTTTATGATGACTTTAGAAGAGGCGGTAAATTTGGTTTTATATGCTTTTAAACATGGCGAACAAGGTGATTTATTTGTTCAAAAAGCACCCGCCACTGCTATAGAAACTTTAGCGGATGCAATTTTAGAATTAACCGAGTCAAATGTTGGTAAAACTTATATTGGTACGAGACATGGAGAAAAGCTGTACGAAGTTTTAGTCACTTCTGAAGAAATGATTAGAGCTATTGACTCGCTAGGTTTTTATTGTATTAAAGCCGATAATCGTGACCTAAACTACAATAAGTATATTTCTAATGGTAAAAAGTCTTTAGATTTTGTAGAACAATATACCTCGCATAATACAAAGCGTTTGGACATCAAGGAAATGAAAAAAGAGCTTCTTAGATTAGATTTGTTTAAAGACTATAAATAGTTATGAAAATACTTGTTACTGGTGCGAACGGTTTTATTGGCAAAAATTTAACCCTTGTATTAAAAAACGAAGGTTTTGAAGTTTTAGCTTACGATTTAGATAATACCGAAGAACAGTTAATTGATTCCATTAAGTTAACTGATTTTATTGTTCATTTAGCAGGAATCAACCGCCCCTTAAGAAAAAAAGATTTTTATGATGGAAATGCTAATCTCACATTAAAATTAATTAACCTAATCAAACAATCAAATAAAAATATACCTATTATTTTTTCATCAAGCATCCAAGCAGATTTAGATAATGATTATGGAAAATCTAAAAAACAAGCTGAAGATTTATTATTTAGATTTGTAAAAGAAACAAACAATTCTCTGTATATCTATCGTCTAAGTAATGTTTTTGGTAAATGGTCGAGACCAAATTATAATTCTGTTGTTGCTACATTTTGCTACAACATTACACATAATTTACCGATTCAAATACATGATCAAAATGTAAATGTGAGTCTTGTTTACATTGATGACATTGTTAAAGAATTTATTAAGGTAATAAAATCAACAGATCACAAAGCTAATCATGATACCCTAGAAGTATTGCCAATTTATCATTTACCACTTGTTAAGTTAGCGGATATCTTAAATGGTTTCAAAAAAACGCGAGAAAATTATTTAACTCCACATTTTGAAAGTGATTTTGAACATAAATTATATGCAACATTTTTAAGTTATTATGAAGCAGACGATTTTGTTTATGATTTAAAAATGAACATTGATCAAAGAGGATCATTTACAGAAGTTTTAAAAACGTTAAAAGATGGACAATTTTCTATTAACGTTTCTAAACCAAACATTGTTAAAGGTAATCACTACCATCATACAAAAACCGAAAAATTTATTGTCATTTGCGGAGTTTGCGAAATAAAATTTCGCAAAATCAATGAAACAACTATTAAAACATTTATTGTAAGCGGTGAAAAATTACAAGTTATTGATATACCACCCGGTTATACACATTCAATTAAAAATATTGGTGAAGTTGATAGTGTAACTCTTATGTGGGCTAGTGAAATATTTGATAAAAATAACCCCGACACATATTATGAAGAGGTAGAAATAAATGAAAAATAAATTAAAAGTCATGACTATTTTAGGAACAAGGCCTGAAATTATTCGTCTAAGTGAAGTAATTAAAGCTTGCGACAAATATTTTGATCATATTTTAGTTCATACAGGACAAAATTATGATTATGAACTTAATCAAATTTTCTTTGAAGATTTATCTTTAAGAGTGCCTGACTATTATTTAGATAGTGTAGGCAAACATTTAGGAGAAACGATCGGCAACGTTATTGCTAAAAGTTATGAATTAATGCAAAAAATAAAACCAGAAGCCGTTTTAATTTTAGGTGATACTAATTCTTCTATGGCCGCTATTAGTGCAAAAAGATTAAAAATACCTCTATTTCATATGGAAGCAGGTAATCGTTGTTGGGATTGGAATGTTCCAGAAATGGTTAATCGAACAATAGTGGATCGTATATCAGATATTAATCTTCCGTATACAGAAAACTCAAGAAGATATTTATTATCTGAAGGAATGGATGGTAAAACTATTTTTGTAACTGGATCACCAATGAACGAAGTGATTACAAGCAATATTGAAAAAATAAAAAAAAGCAACATTTTGCAAACGCTTAATTTAGAAGCAAATAAATATATTGTTATTTCTGCCCATCGTGAAGAAAATATTGATTTAAAAGAAAATTTATCTGAGCTAGTTAAAACAATTAATTTAGTCGCAGAAAAATATAAAGTTCCAGTTATTTTCTCAACACATCCAAGAACAAGAAAAAGAATTGAACAAGAAAAAATCACTTTTAACCCTTTGATTCAAAATATTAAACCACTTAATTTCAGTGATTACGTTAAACTACAAACCAATTCTTTAGTTGTCCTGAGCGATAGCGGGACACTCACCGAAGAATCTGCTTTATTAAACTTTTCTGCCGTCTTAATTAGAACGTCAACTGAAAGACCAGAAGGATTAGATGCTGGAACAATCGTTATTGGGGGGATTAAAGGTAAAGGTGTTTTAGAAGCTTGTGAAGTAGCAATTCAAAATGCAAATAATTGCTCAGTTAATAATTTACCACTCGATTACAGAACAACCGATGTGTCGATTAAAGTTGTTAAAATTATTCAAAGTTATGCCCATATAGTTTGCAAAACTACGTGGTTGAAATAAAATATTTCTAGAAAGAACTATATATGAAAAAACGAATTATACCTTTCTCTCCACCAGATATTACTCAAGACGAGATTAATGAAGTAGTTGACGCTCTTAATTCGGGTTGGATAACAACCGGCCCAAAAACAAAAACTTTTGAAAAAGCAATTGCTGAATATTTAGACGTGAATAAAGTTGTTTGCTTAAACTCACAAACCGCATGTGCTGAAATGACCCTTCGTTTATTAGGCATTGGTCCCGGCGATGAAGTAATTGTTCCGGCTTATACTTATAGTGCCTCATGCAGTGTTGTTTATCATGTTGGTGCGACGCCTATCATGATCGATTCCCAAGTTGATAGTTACGAGATGGATTATGAGGCTGTTGAAAAGGCGATAACTAAAAAAACAAAAGCAATAATTCCAGTTGATATTGGCGGGGTTCCTTGCGATTATAAAAGAATTTATGAAATTTTAGATAGAAAAAAACATTTATTTGAGCCTAAGAACGACATTCAAAAGGCTATTGATAAAGTTATCGTTGTTGCTGATGCAGCACACTCTTTTGGTGCAAAACAAAACGATGTTTTTATTGGTAATATTGCTGATTTTTCTTGTTTTTCTTTCCATGCAGTTAAAAATTTAACGACTTCAGAAGGTGGAGCAGTCACATGGAAACCAATCCCAAATATTAGTGACGATGACATTTACTATCAATATCAGTTGCTTTCTTTGCATGGGCAATCAAAAGATGCATTAGCTAAAACAAAAATTGGCGCTTGGGAATACGATATTGTTGGAGCTTGGTATAAATGCAATATGACTGATATTTTAGCATCTCTAGGACTTGCTCAATTAAGGCGTTATTCATCTTTGCTAGAAAGAAGAAAAAATATTATTTCCGTTTATGATAATTTTTTCAAGCAATATGACGTTGATGTTTTAAAACATTTTTATGGGAATAATCTTTCTAGTGGACACTTATATATGTTGCGTTTTTCTAATAAAACAAGCGAATATCGGAATTTATTTATACAAAAAATGGCAGAATTAGGAGTAAGCACTAACGTTCATTATAAACCGCTTCCGCTGCATTCCGCTTATATCAGTAAAGGTTTCAACATAGATGATTTTCCAAACGCCTATAACTTATTTAGGAATGAAATTACATTGCCACTACATACAAAACTTACTAACGAAGATATCGAATATGTACTCGATATTTTTAATCAAGTTTATTGTGATATGAAAGACTTAAAATGAATAAAATAAGGATTTCTATAAAAAAATCAAAAATCACTAAAAGAGGGGTGCTGCGTTTCTCTCTTTTAACATTTTCGAACATTCTAATTTTTACAATTTTATTTTTTCTTGGTGTTATTATTAGTGATTTTGAAGTCACTAAAATTACTTTTCTAATTTGGACCTTTCTAATTCTATTTAAGCTTGTTATTTTTTGGATTTTTAATTTGAGGAGTATTATTTTAACTTATTTCGGTATTCCTGACATGCTTAAGCTGTCGTTAGTTTCATTAAGTAGTAGTTTAATTTTTTGGAGCATTATTGAAACAATTACCCAGTTTTCGAATATAGATTTTGAAAATATTAATTTCTTTCTCTTTATGCTGATTGCTGGAATTGAAGTCTTTTCATTAATCTTTCTAAGGTTTTTAAAGCGTTTTTGCATTTTTATTAAAAGTTTTAACAAGAAAGGCCCGCCGACGCTTATCATTGGTGCTGGTGCAGCAGGACGCTTAGTATTAGGTGAAATCAGCGGCAGCTCTTTATTAAACAATAACGTTATTGGTTTTGTTGACGATGATGAAAGCAAAATTAATAGAAAAATTTTAGGAAAAAAGATATATGGGCCAATTTCTAAGACAAATGAGCTTATCAAAAAATATAAAGTTGAAGAAGTTATTATTGCAATTGCCAATATTACAGATGAACGATTCCAAGAAATTGTTAATTTGTTGAAAAATGAAGAAATAAGATTAAAAAGAATCCCATCAATTCTTGATACCAAAGCAAATGAAAAATTTGGTATTATTAATTTCTCGCTTGACCAATTATTAAATAGGGATGTAGTAAGTTTTGATTCTAGAGAGATCAAAGAACTTTTAGAAGACAGGGTCGTTTTAATTACAGGAGCAGGCGGATCAATCGGTTCTGAACTTTCATTTCAAGTTTTATCACATCAGCCAAAACATATAATTTTATTGGATATTTATGAAAATGGCGTTTATGATGTTGAACAAACCATTAAAAGAAAAATAGCCCATAACTCGGCATTAGAAAATATTAAGATTACAACAATCATTGCAGCTACCTACAATCGTGAAAGAATTAATCAAATATTTGATACTTACAAACCAGAAATTATTTACCATGCCGCAGCATATAAACATGTCCCATTAATGGAAAATAATCCCCAAGAGGCGATTAGAACAAATATTTTAGGTACATTTAATATTGCGGAAGCGGCCAATAGTCATCATGTTCAAAAAATGATTTTTGTTTCGACAGATAAAGCGGTAAGGCCGACTAATGTTATGGGCGCAACAAAGCGCTTTGCAGAAATTATATTAAATCATTTTGCTAAAATATCTAAAAAAACAATATTTTCTTCAGTACGCTTTGGAAATGTTTTAGGTAGTAGTGGATCTGTTATTCCCCTTTTTGAGAAACAACTGCAAGAAGGCGGACCTATTACAATTACAGACCCAAATATCATCCGTTATTTTATGACCATCCCGGAAGCCGTTAGTCTAATTTTGCAAAGTAGTGTATATGCTAAAACTGGAGAAATATTTATTCTCGATATGGGCGAGCCTGTCAAAATTATTCATCTTGCTGAAAACCTTATTCGCCAAGCAGGTTTAATACCTTACAAGGATATCCAGATTGAGTATATTGGTTTAAGACCCGGCGAAAAACTTTATGAGGAATTATTAGTTGATAAAACTAAAGCTATAACAACGCCTAACAAAAAGATTTTTATTGAAAGCGTGACAAAAAACACGTTTTCTGAACAAAATTTTGAATTACTTGTTAATGCCAAACATCTTAGTGATAACGAAAAAGTTAAGGATGCATTGCACAAGGTTATTGAAGATTATCAAACTTTAGAAGAAAATCTAAAATAATGACCAACAAACAAAAAAAATATCTTTTTATCAAACGAATTTTTGATTTCTTTTTTAGCATGTTTTTAATTGTTTTAACTTTGCCTCTTTTCATGTTACTGGGGTTTTTGGTAAAAATAACCTCGAAAGGCCCTGTTTTTTTTATCCAGTGGCGAGTAGGTAAAAATAAAAAACCATTCCGTATTGTTAAGTTTAGAACTATGAAAAAGGGTTCTCCAGAAACGCCATCTAATGAATTGAGCAAACAAGACTTACAAAAAATGTCCACTAAATTTGGTAGGTTTTTAAGAAAAAGCAGTCTAGATGAAATACCACAAATATTCAATATATTTATTGGACAAATGAGTTTTATTGGGCCACGTCCTGGGGCATTAAAAAATGAAGAATATTTAATTCTTGAACGAGATAAATACGTGCCCAGTCCTTTTGAAGTTTTACCAGGATTAAGTGGATATGCTCAAACTTTCAGCCGTTTTTTAGATTCTCCTTCAAAAGCTAAATTGGATTATTTTTATGTAAGTAACATCTCGTTCTTTTTTGATATAAAAATTTTTTTTCTTACGCTAAAAAAACTGTTTAAATTTGATGGTTCATAACTAAATTCACTTTTTATCCCTAAAAATGATAAAATAACGTCGTTAATTCATAACAAAGTAAATGTCTTACAAAAAGGAATCTGACTAGCCACATAATCTTCTAGATTATCTTAATCCTTGAAGGATATTTTGCAGAATGTTGTTTTATTCGATAAAATTAATTTTCAAAGAACATTTTCTACATTAAAATATCTGTTACTATTTGCCGATATTTTATTATTGGCGGAATACTATTTTTACAATGAATATAAATACAATCAATATAAACCAAACATTTGGTTAATTATTATTTTATTAATTTTTAGCATTAGTGGTGTTGTTGGTCTAATTTTAACTCCAAATTCTCAGTATTTTATTAAAACGGAAATCATTGAAGGAGCAGAAACAATAGTTACAAAACAACTAGTTATTTCTCAATCAAATTATCTAAAATATTAATAATCTTATTATAATTGTGATCTCTATCAAATAGTTTTTCGCCTAGTTGTCTGTGATTATCTCCAAATTTTTTTCTTAAGTTCTCATTTAAACTTAATTCAATAATTGTGTTTGCATATTCTTCTAAATTACTACCATCAACGTTTTTACCGATTTGGTATTCTTCCACAAGATTACAATATTCAGGTAACTCTTGAGTATTTATAATAGGAAGTCCGACAGCAGAATAATCCATATGTTTGTTAATTATGCTTTGAGGGGCGCTTTTAGACAAACTATTTATTGCTATATCGCTTATTTGTAAAATTTCGATCATTTTATCGTATGGAACTCTATCAATAAACTTAACTTTTGTTTCTAATTTTTCATCTAACTTAATAAGATTGTTTTTAAGTGGACCTCTACCGATTATTAATAGTTTAATATTGGAATATCCTTTATCTAATATTATTTTGTAAGCTTTAATCAAATTTTCTAATTTATAACTATTACCTATTGTGCCAGCATATGTTACCCAAATTTCATTTGATGGTTTTATCCTCTTATTATTTTTTAAGATGTTATCCACTAAAGAAAAAGATGTCCCCAAATATACAACATCAGAGTCGTTGCCTTTTGGTCTAGCTCTGTTTCTATAAGTTTCAGAAACTGCAATTACAAAATCTGCCGATTTGTATGTTTTGTCCGCCGATTTAATAAAAGGGAAAAATAAAATTTTATATAAAACCTTGCTTTTAATCACTATTTGAAACACCTCAGGCCAAATATCTCTAATATCGATAACGCTTTTAGCGCCAACCCTTTTGGCATATCTAAAAGTTATTCTTGCTACAGAGTGAGTCGGAACAAAAGTATAAACAACGTCTACCGGTCCCTTGGTTTTTAAAAACCTTTTTAAATTACGCCTATAAGTTATAATAGTTCGAATTCTTTTAAAAGACACATGTTTCACATATCCCGGAACATTGATTAAAGTATGTTTGTAGTCTTTTTTTTCGGGAAAAAGGATACGTTCTTTTGTGTGGTGATTAAAATTTGAAGTTATTAATTCAACATCGTATCCATTATTGTGGAGAAATTGGGGCAAAAAATTCGTTCTGTTATTACTCGATAAAGTCAAATTCATATAACTTGTTCCAACTATCAATATTTTTTTCTTATTCATTTTATTTCCTTCTTTTAACCAATTGATTTAATAATTAAAAAATCTCTCTATTTTATTATCTCACATATATTATCAATAACGTCTTCATGTTTTAATTTTTATTTTTTATAAATGTTTTTTCTTTTAAACACTGTCCCTATTGTTTTAAAAAATATTTTCAAATCAAGAGCAAATGAAACATTATCTGCATACCAAGCGTCTTTCAGTCTTTTTTCTCTATTGTCAATACTATTTCGATAATATGCTTGAGTATATCCTGTGATCCCAGGCTTTACTTTGGATTTATTTTTTTCGTCGTCTTCAAATGTCCCTAATGCCTCTTTTAAACTGGCTCTAGGGCCGATTAAACTCATATCGCCAACTAATACATTTATAAATTGAGGAACCTCATCAATGCTCGTTTCTCTTAAAAATTTTCCTATTTTTGTAACACGTTCGTCGTTCTTTGAATTATATGTACTCCCGTCTTTATTTAAAATTAGAGGTGCGTTAACTTTCATTGTGCGCAACTTGTACATGTTAAAAACTTTATTATTTTTTCCTAACCTTTTCGATTTATAAATAATTGGACCTTTGTCAGTTATTTTGATAACAATACCGAAAAATAAAATTAATAAAATTATAAAAGGGAAAACAATTACTGCTACAAATAAATCAAAGACGCGTTTTAAAATTTTTTTATACATTAATATCTCTCTATTGTATTTTCTAACTCAATTAAGGCTTCTTTAACATTGTTTATGGATGTTTCGAGACCTGGATTGAAGGATAAAATATATCCGCATCCATCTAAATTCGTTTTATAGCTGTTTATTTTATCACTAATCGTTTTATTAAAAAAAACCTTAACACCATATTTATCTTCCACTTCTTTCGTTTTTGGCAAGGTTTTTATTATTCCCTCCTCTAATGTTATCAACCGACTGACAATCGGTTTTATTACTTTAAAGGAGGGCTTTTCAAAGGGGTCATTCATATAAAACTTTATATGTTCGCCGATGTAATCGTAATCTATGGAATTAGGGACAATATGACTACTAATCATATTTCCTCCTAATCTTGCTCCGATATCGACAATATAAATTTCATTTTTACTATTAATCAATAAATCCATATTAACTGCACCAGAATTAATTTTTAAAGCTTTAATTGCATTTTTAACAATGATTTTAACATCCTCTTCATTTTCTAATCCGCTAGGAACCACATGCATAAGTTCTGCATAATACGGTGGTTCGGTCATTTTTTTCTTGAGAATAGAAAGTACAAATATTTCACCGTTCAAGACTATTGATTCTACTCCATATTCTTTTCCAACAATAAAATCTTCGGCAAGCGCTTTTTTACTTATAGAAGATTCAATTGCACTTTTGCACGCCACACAAAATTCTTTGTCATTGTTAGCTTTTGTAACACCTTTACTACCAGAACCATCGACGGGTTTGACAATTACCGGATAAGAAACGAAATTTTTAACGATGTTAATTTCCTCTAAATTATTGATTAAATGGAACTGTTTCATAGAATCCACATTATTATCAAACAGGGTTTTTCTAGTCAAATATTTATTTTTAATTAAATTTGCTGAATCATAATTTAAGCCAATTAAGCCAAGGTTTTTAGCGACATAAGATGTAGAAATTACGCCATAATCTGTAGCTCCTGTGATAATACCATCAATTTTCTTTTCTTTCGCCAATGATAGGATTTTATCCTTATCTTTGATATCTACAACAAAATGCTCGTCGGCGTCTTGAAAACCCACAGCGGTTGAAGATCCATCAATAGCTATAGTGTGATATCCTAGAGCTCTAGCTTTTTGAATAATGAACGATTGTAAAAAACCCGCACCGACAATTAAAATGGTTTTTTGGTTTTTAATAAACATTATCGTCCCCCATTGTTATGTGCCAATTTCTGAAATCATAAATACCATCAGATAATTCGTTACTAAGTTTATTTACGCCAAAATATGTGATAGGTCGATTGTTTAAAAAACCCATTTTCTCAAACAAAAAATGTGACTCGAGAAAATTGCTAACCCAAATCGTAATCCTATTAATTCCATCTATTTTCAATTCTTGTATTTTTACGAACAATTCAATTAATTCTCCAACTGATACAAACTCATAATCAACGATATTTAATAAATCCAAATATTTTTTAACAACAAAAAAAGAATCACCGCTTTTTGAATATATTATTTTATAAGCACCACTAAAATTATGAATATATCGCCAATTTAAATAATCTTTATCTTTTGAAATTTTATACAATTTTGTGTCTTTTCCGTCATTATAACTTTCACTAGTGTATCTTAATATTCTCTGAATTCCTTTTTCTAAATCCGTGTAAAGCAATTCCAATGTGGGGACTTCATAAATGATTTTCCAACCAATGTCTTTTCGATAAATCGGCCCAGAGAGATGATTAGGAAATCCAATTATAGCGTGAAAGCCTTTTTTGAATAATTCCCCTTGTATATATTTAGTAATTTTAACAAATAATCCTTGCCCATTATAATTAGGGTGGGTCATAGTATTTAAACCTAAAGCAATTTTATATTGCTTTCCTCCGCTTAATAAAAATTTAGTTGTTGTCGCATAGAGCGAAATCCATTCATTATTATACTCAACAACAGCTATCACAACTTCATTGTAGGGATTATCGCCATATCGCCATTTTAATTCTTCAATTGATTGTTCTCCTGAGAAACAAGATTTGTATAATGCAAGATACTTATTGTAATTTTCTTTTAATTCCTCTTTTCCAATTATTTTAAATTTCATTTTATTTGTTCCCTCTTTTATAGTTTGTTTTTTATGGTTAATCTTATTTATTGATGCACACTTGCAATAATCATTTTAATCCTTATCAGGACAATATTCCACTTTAATAATTGAATATTTCTATTAATATTCACCGCATTCTTCTATGGTAAAATAATTTATTTTTTCTTTAAAAAACTCTTTTCTCTACACTTTTGCATAAAAATGCTCGATAATTGAAGATATGATAAAGGAAGTGATAAATTTATGAAGTGTGTTGTTTTAGCGGGCGGGTACGGCACAAGAATTAGTGAGGAGTCCCATTTAAAGCCAAAACCAATGATTGAAATTGGAGGGATGCCGATATTGTGGCATATTATGAAGTATTTTTCATCGTTTGGTGTTTATGAGTTTATTATTTGTGCGGGTTACAAACAAGAAGTTATTAAGGATTTTTTTTCAAATTATGCTCTCAAAAATAGTGACATAACTTTTGATTTTTCTTCTGGCGGACTTAAGATTATACATTCCGATATATCTGAACCATGGAAAGTTACCGTTGTGGATACTGGTCTAGACACAATGACCGGAGGAAGAATAAAAAGAATTCAAGATTTTGTCAACAATGAGGCTTTCTTTATGACATATGGCGACGGCCTGGCAAATGTAAATTTAACTGAACTGGTTAACTTCCATAGGACAAAAAAAGGAATTGTAACTTTAACAGGTATCCAGCCCGAAGGACGGTTTGGAGTATTAGAAATTGGTGATAATAACAATATAAAGTCCTTTAGAGAAAAGGATAAAGAAGATGCCGGATGGATTAATGGTGGGTTTATGGTTTGTGAACCAGATATCTTTAAGTTTATAAGTGGTGATAAGATAGTTTTTGAAAAAGAACCTTTAGAATACGTACTTAAATTAAACAAATTGTTTGTTTTTAAACATTATGATTTTTGGCAATGCATGGATACATTAAGAGAAAAAGAAAAATTGGAAAGTTTATGGAAAAACAATATAGCCCCCTGGAAAATATGGTAAACATAATTAAAAATGCCTATCAAGGACAAACTGTTTTGGTAACAGGACACACGGGATTTAAGGGGTCTTGGTTATGTGAGACGCTTCTGATTTTAGGAGCAAGGGTAATTGGATATTCGGTTGATATACCAACCAACCCGGCATTATTTGAATTATTAAAATTAGATCATAGAATGACAAGTGTTATTGGAGACATCAGAGATTATAATTGTTTGAAGGAAGTTATAGCAAAATACAAACCGACAATTGTTTTTCATTTGGCTGCACAATCGTTAGTGATTGACTCATATAAAAATCCTAAATACACTTATGAAACTAATATAATGGGAACAGTTAACTTATTTGAGGCCATTAGAAATACCGATTTTGTTAAGTCAATTATAAACGTAACTACTGATAAAGTTTATGAAAATAACGATAAAGTTGGATACTCATTTAGAGAAGATGATAAGTTGTGTGGGCATGATCCTTATTCTAATTCTAAGAGTTGTAGCGAATTAGTGACACATTCTTACAAGAAGGCCTTTTTTGAGGCTAGGAGTCTTCCTATTTCTACAGTGCGAGCAGGGAACGTGATTGGTGGAGGTGATTTTTCTGCCAATAGGATTATTCCTGACTGTGTAAGGGCTGTAATTAATGGCGAGCCAATTGGTGTGAGAAATAAAAATTCAACACGGCCATACCAATTTGTCATGGAACCATTATTGATATATTTGTATCTTGCAATCAAGCAAATTGATGACATTTCTTTTTCAGGATCGTACAATATCGGCCCAGAAATATATGATGTGAAGACAACCGGAGAAATTGTGAACCTTTTCTGTAACAAATGGGGAAATGATGCAAGATGGATTGATAAAACAGCAATTGACGCTCCACATGAGGCTTCATACCTTTCGTTAGATATTTCCTTAATAAAAAATAAACTAAAATGGCGACCAATTTATACACTTGATGAGACTATGAGTGCCATTGTAGAGTTTTCAAAGGCTTTTTCTCGGGGCGATAGTGTGAATAACATAGTAAAAAAACAAATTAATATTTTTTTAGAAAAGGGAAGTAGATGAAAAAAGCAATTGTGACCGGGGCTGATGGATTTGTTGGCTCACACTTAGTGTATGAACTATTAACTAATGGATACATAGTATATGGGATTGATTTATCAAATAGACCAAAGCGATTGAAACAACATCCTAATTTAATTTATATTAGTCAAGATGTTTCAAACATTAATCAGTTAGAAAAATATTTTAAAAAGGAGGATATTTATTATTTTTTTCATTTCGCTTGGCGTGGCTCTGCCGGAATAGAAAGAAACGATGAGGAGATACAACTTTCGAACACAATTACTACGGCAAAATGCCTTCGATTTGCAAATCAAATTGGTTGTAGAAGATTTATTGTTGCGGGGTCTATTATGGAATTTGAAACGCATAGTGTTGTTTATTCAAACGACACAAAGCCTAATTTATCTTTTATATATGGAGCAGGCAAGGTTGCCGCACATCAAATAAGTAAATCAATAGCAAACGCGATAGGAATTGACTTATTGTGGGTATATATTACAAATGCATATGGAGCCGGAGAACTTTCGCCTAGGTTTATTAATTCAACAATATTAAAAATAATAAATAAAGAAAATACTAATTTTTCATCCGGAATACAAAATTACGATTTTGTTTACATTACAGATGTTGCGCATGCCTTTCGTTTGGTTGCAGAGAAGGGGGTTGCTAATAAAGGGTATATGGTTGGAAGTGGAGATGCAAAACCCCTTAAAGAGTTCATCATTCAACTATTTGAAACACTAGCCCCTAATATAAAACCTTCATTTGGTGAAATTGTTTATTCTGGAGCAATGCTGCCGATTGAAATATACTCTATTGAAGAAATAATAAATGATTGTGGTTTTCTACCTAAGATTAATTTTTCCGAAGGAATTAGAAGGACATATGATTATTTGAAGGAACATAAAAGTGAGTAAGAATTTTGTTTTTAAAGAATTGGAACTTAAGGGTGCTTACTTAATTGAACCCTTTAGAATTACAGACGAGAGAGGCGAATTTATAAAAGATTATTCTAAGGAGATTTTTAACTTGAACAATATTGACTATGACCTTGAGGAAGTATTTTATACAACATCTCATAAAGGAGTGATTAGAGCCATTCATTTTCAAGTTAACAAGCAACAACCCAAATTAGTAAGATGTATTAAAGGAGAGATTTTTGATGTACTTGTTGATTTGCGACCTGAATCAAAAACTTTTAAAAAATGGTTAGGGTTCTACTTATCAGAAAAAAACGGCCTTGAGCTTTTGATACCAAAAGGGTTCGGACACGGATATCTAGTTTTGAAAGACTCAATAGTTTCTTATAAATGTGCTGAAAAGTTTTATGCAGAATTTGATAGTGGAATAATCTGGAATGATCCTGATTTGAAAATTAAATGGCCAATAGAAAGATTAAATTGCCCTATAATTCTTTCAGAAAAAGATAAAAACTTGTCGACCTTCAAACATTATTTTTCATATGATAAAAACTAATATTAAATTGCCTGAGCAAAATGAATAAAAATATGTTAACTATCTTAGTATCTTCACCAGAATCATACCGGGATGTTTTCGACATTTCAACTGATTTGTTCTTGAAAAACTGGCCCGATTGTCCTTATTATAAAATGTATGCAACCGACTTCATAAATGAAAACTTATTATTTTCTAGCGAGAGTTCAAAGTTTTATAAAGAATTTGAAGTCTTTTGCTTTCCCAAAGCCAGAGAATATGTTGCCAGAACAAAAAACGCTCTTCAAAAAATTACAACAAAATATACTCTGCTAATTTGTGATGACGTATTTTTAATAAAAAAGGCGATAAACTCTCATTTTATTAGCATAATTGAGTTTATGAATGAAAACGAAATGGTGTATTGTAGAATTAACAACAGTAAAACAATGGTCTGCCCAAAAAATCGAATTTCTAAAAATCTTTATCGCATTACTTATAATCAGCCATACGGAAGAAATTTGCAGGCGGCAATTTGGAATACTGATTTCCTTAAACATTTTTTGTTGCAAGCGCCAGAAGACGCATATATTATTGAAGAAAATTGGTTAAAAGACGCTTTAGATAAAGGAAAACTTGAAATAAAAAACCATTGTTATTGGCATAACAAATATTTTTACCACTCTTTAATCAAAGGAAAATGGAATAGGGGTACGAAAAGAATCATTAAAAAGCAGAGAATCCAATTTATTACAGAAAGACCCGAAATTTCGATTAAAACCTCTTTCTTAAGTAGATTTAAAACGCTTATAGGCCGTCTTTTATCGACAAAAAGTCGTGTCAAATTAAAAAATAAACTATCAAAATGGTTTGATATAGACACAAAATTTTAATTGAAAAAATATTTACTTTCCAAGTTTTTATATAATTTATATTTTGGGTTATTAATCTCGTGCGAATAAAAATATTTTTGTATTAATTTTCACTTTGAAGGATAAATTAATTTTGTTATACGGTAAATCATATGGGCTAAATGATACATTATTTAGTTAAAAGTTTGTGAAAGAATTATTTGATTAATTAAGCATTGTCAGAATTTCAAATAAAAAGGCTAAACTAAGTTTAATAGTTTAACCTCTTCTAAGGGCAAGAAAGATTAATTTCATTATGAACTATACATAGGCTTATTACATTGTTGCATTAAGTTTGCCACTTAACAATTAGCTGAGCGCAAGATTAAAATCTCACATATTGGTTATTTTTTGATAGAATTTATTTATGTTATTTTTGTTAAGAAAAATTTTCATAAATGATTATAAAAATATAGGCAACGATGGAGTCCGTGTAAGACACGCTCATCTTGCTTCTATATTCGGAGTCATCACTAATGTCTTTCTATTTATTGTTAAATTAGTTTTTGGAATAATATCAAGCTCAATTTCTTTAATCGCTGACGCCATCAACAATTTATCTGATACAAGTAACTCAATCGTGTCTCTTGTTGGTTTTAAATTATCTTCTAAACCAGCAGATAAAGAACATCCATACGGTCACCAAAGAATTGAATACTTAACTGGATTAGTAATTAGTATAGTTATTGTTGTCTTAGGAATAAATCTATTATGGCAATCAATTGATAGAATTATTAATCATGTTAGCAGTGTATTCACATTAACAACTTTTATCATTTTAGGAGCTGCTATTTTACTAAAGATTTATCAATCATATTTCAATTATAGGATTGCTAAATTAATTAACTCCATAACTTTAAAAGCAACAGCGTTAGATTCTCTGCTTGATGTTCTTGCTACTACAGGAATTCTTGTTTCTGGTTTATTAAATCATTTTTATGGTTTAGAAATAGATGGTTATATTGGTATAGCAGTGTCACTCTTTATTAGTTATTCCGGTATAAAAATGATTAAAGAAACAGTCAACCCCTTAATTGGTAGTCCGCCTGATAATCATCTAGTTAAAAAAATAATGAAAGACATTTTAAGTTTTCCTGAAGTTTTAGGTGTTCATGATTTAAGAGTTCATTCATATGGACCAACAAAAATGTTTATGTCTTTACATATTGAAGTAGATGTTAAGATGGATTTATTAAGTAGTCATCAATTAACTGATAGCATTGAAGTCTTTGTAAAAGAAAAATATAACATTGAATTAGTTACTCATTTAGATCCAATTGATTTAGATGATGAAGAAGCCTTAGAAGTTAAAAATAAAATAGAAACATATTTAGGATTAATATCATCAGAACTTTCTTTTCATGATTTTAGATTAGTCAAAGAAAAGAAAAAGAAACTTGCTATATTTGAACTAGTCGTACCTTTTGATTTTAAATTATCAAATAAACAAATTTTAAATAAATTGAAGGAGTTTACTTATAAAGACAATTTAGAAGCAGAGTTAGTTGTTACTTTTGAAACGCCTTATATTGAAACAAAGAGTTTTTAAAATTTATTTTAATACTTTCCTTTGATAAACTTTTATTATGACTAAACATTATATGCAATATAGTTCACCCCTTGGACCATTTTATTTATTAAGTGATGGAGATGCTTTAATCTTTTCGGGCTTTGAAACACAATTACCTCCGTTTTTTAAAGATGAGAAATATGCTTCTTCACATAATTTAAAAGTTTTTATTGATGCTAAGAATTGGTTGGATAATTATTTTGATAAAAAAGATCCTGGTGAATTACCACCATTTAAATTTATTGAAGGAACTGATTTTCAAAAGTCTGTTTGGCAAGAGCTTATTAATATTCCTTATAGGGAGTTAAGAACCTATAAACAAATTGGCGAAGCGGTGAAGAAGACGCTTAAAAAAGATAAAGTGTCATATCGCGCAGTTGGGCACGCAGTAGGACAAAATCCTTTATCTATTTTTGTCCCTTGTCATCGTGTAATTGGATCAAATAATAGTTTAGTAGGTTATGCTGGTGGTTTACATCTTAAAGAAGCCTTATTACAATTAGAAGGGCGTAGTCTTGATAAATTTAAAAGGTAGTAAGTATGAGTAAAGAAAAAAGAAAAGAAGAAAAAATTAAAACAAGAAAGATATATCGTTATTATCGTCCGTTCTTTCGTTTAGTTAGAAAAATAGCAAAGTTCTTTAAGCGTCGTCCAACTATTTTTAATTTAAATAAAGAACCACTTGACACTAATGCTCTATATTTATCTAATCACAGCGGTGCTAGTGGTCCTCTTGTTTTATCCTTATATATGCCAATTTTTATTATCCCTTGGGGAGCACATGAAATGGTAGGTAACTACCGAACAAGATGGAAATATTTATATTATGTTTTTTATCAACAAAAACTTAAATACAAAAAGTTTAAGTCTTTTATGATTGCAACATTTTTTGCAATTATTTCAAAGATGCTTTATCGAGGAATGCAACTTATTCCTACATATCAAGACTTACGATTTAAAAATACACTAAATCATTCAATTAATGTTCTTAACAAAGGTTTGAGTATATTAATATTCCCTGAAGATTCAACTGATGGTTATGATGATGTTATTAAATCTTTTAATGCTGGCTTTGTATTATTAGCAGAAAGATATTATAAAGAAACAAAAAAAGACTTACCTATTTATCCTTTATATTTTCTTAAAAGAAAAAATGCCTACGTTATAGGTCCAAAACAATCTGTTAGCACTTTATTAGATAAAGGTATGAATAGAGACGAAATAGCTAATCACTTTAAAAACATCACAAATAATTTAGGTGAATATTTAGACAAAAAAGAAATCTAATTTTTTAGTCAAACTAAAAGAATGCGTATTACTTTCCTAATTTACGCATGAAATCACGTGTTCTTTCTTTTGTCGGATGTTCAAAAATTTGTATCGATGTACCCTCTTCAACAATAACACCATCTTCCATAAAAATAACTCGATCACTAACTTCACGTGCAAAATCCATTTCATGGGTTGCAATAATCAAAGTCATTCCTTCTTCAGCTAGTTTTTTTATAACTGCAAGTACTTCGCCTGTCATTTCTGGATCAAGTGCACTTGTTGGTTCATCAAAGAGCATAATCCGTGGGTTCATTGAAAGCGCACGAGCAATCGCAACGCGTTGCTTTTGCCCGCCTGAAAGTGTATCGACATGACGATGACTAAAATCACTCATCCCAACTTTCATTAAGTTTTCTGTTGCAATTAGTCTTGCTTCTTCTTTAGACATCTTTAAAAGTTTGCGTGGTCCTAAAGTTAAATTTCCCATAACTGTCTTATTTTTAAACAAATTAAAATTTTGAAAAACCATTCCGATATTTAACCTTAGTTTATCAATGTTTGTCTTTGGGTTTGTTAAGTCTTCACCTAAAAATAATATGCGTCCATCACTTGGTTCAGTTAATAAATTAAGACAACGAAGAAAGGTTGTTTTGCCAGATCCTGATGCACCGATAAGCGAAATTACTTCGCCTTCTTTGACGCGCATTGTAACATCCTTTAGTACATTTTTACCATCAAATGTTTTGGCGACGTTTAAAGCTTCGATAATGTATTTCATTATTACCTTTCTCCTTTCTACCTTTTTCAAGTTTATGGAATAAAAGTGCGGTTAAGCTCGTTAAAATTAAATAGAGCAAAGCTGTAATAATAAAGGGGATAACGACATTATATGTTGCACCGACAACTTGCTTCGTTGCATTAAATAAGTCAAGAATCCCAATGACACTAAGAACAGCACTATCTTTAAGGTTAATAATAAATTCATTACCAATTGCTGGCAAAGAGTTTTTAATTGCTTGTGGATAGACAATCTCGATCATTGTTGCAGGTCGTGAAAACCCAAGCGCACGCGCTGCTTCGCTTTGGCCAACATCTAAAGCATTAACACTACCACGAATGATTTCAGCAATGTAAGCTGCCGTATTGAGTGTGACAATGATTAACCCCGCTGAGAGTGGATTCCACCAATCACTATTAACTACCATCTTAATCCCGTAATAAAAAACCATTGCTTGGACAATCATTGGTGTACCGCGAAAGATTGTAATATACGCCGTTGAAAACCAATTAGTAAATGTTTTAAAACTCTTTAAGAAAAATGAGTCACGTCTTTTATCGATTTTGTTTGTGCGGCTGCTAACGAGGGGTAATGATAAAAAGAAACCACCAAGCGTGCCAACAATCGCTAAGAGGATTGTAATTCCTAGTCCTCTTAACAATAGTGGATAATACGTGCTAATAATTTCAAGCATTATTAAACGCCGCCACTACGGTTAAGTGCTTCACTCATTAATGTTTCACGCGTTTCTTGACTAATCAATGCCAAAGCACTATTTAAAGCCTCTAATAAATCAGCATCAATTTTCCGCACACCGATGGCGACTGTAATATCTTCATCCAATGTTTCAAAACCACCATTAATTAACGAAACAATTTTAAGATTCGGATTTGAACTAACGACGCTTATAGCAACTGGCATTTCTGCGACAAAAGCGTCTGAACTCCCGCTTGCGACCGCAAGGGCTAGTGAAGCATAATCATCAAGTGGTGTTTGGTGAATAACATTTGGTATTTGATTAATAACTTCGTCATAGATTGTCGAAATTTGTGCGACAACACGAGCTCCATCAAAATCATTAATTGATGTTGCATCTTTGTAGGCACCATCACCTTTGACAAGCATCACAATTTCTGAACGATAATATTCATCACTAAAAGCAATTTCTTTTTTACGGACTTCTGTTGGTGACATCCCAGCAATAATAATATTAATATCGCGACTATTTAATGCAGGAATTAGTCCAAGCCAATCAATAGCTTTAAATTCAACAGTTTTATTAAGTGTGTTTCCTACTAGTCGTGCAATGCTAACGTCATAACCATCGACATAAGAACCGGGTTGGTTACTTATTGGCGTTGTAAATTCATTAGGACTTACTTCTGCCCAATTAAACGGAGCGTAAGCCGCTTCAAGGCCAACAACAATTTTAGTTTCGCTTTCTAAGTCGTATTGTCTGCTTGGCATACAACTAATAAGCAAGGCACTAATAAGCCCCATAGTTGTGAAAAGAATTCCCTTTTTCATTTGTGTTTACCTCCTCTTTTCCACTTTTTAACAAAAAAAGCATCCTGAGGACGCTAATAAGTAAGTTGTTACTAAATGCTTTAGCGCCTCTACTTTTGTAGGAGTGATATTGATCTTCTCAAATATCCCCATAACCTCTTTATGTCTAAAGAAATTATTCGGCGGTAATTACCTTTCACACTCTTCATTGCCTACCAGCTCCAAGCGTTACTCTTTTATACCGCTGCCTCTAATTTGACTTATGCAGTCGTATTTAGAATACATTACTATTATTTTTAATACAAGATTATACAAATTTTCTTGAGTTCTCCCTTTTTCAGAGTTACTCTCCCTTAGTAAAATACATCGTAATGTAAGCCTAGGCTAAAAACAAAAAAAGACTTACCTATTTATCCTTTATATTTTCTTAAAAGAAAAAATGCCTATGTTATAGGTCCAAAACAATCTGTTAGTACTTTATTAGATAAAGGTATGAATAGAGACGAAATAGCAAATCATTTTAAAAATATAACAAATAACTTAGGTGAATACTTAGATAAAAAAGAAATTTAATTTGTTAAAAATATATATATATATATATATATACTTATAAATGTTTTCACATTTTATTTTAGACTAGAGGTAATGATTATGAAAAATAAGAAAAATTTAAGATATAGTGTCCTACTATTTACTACGTTAGTTTTAGGTTCTTGTAGCTTAGATATTTTTAATCCTAGTAGTACAACTGATACAGGCCCAACTGACAGTGGAACCCTAACTGATCCTACGAGTAGTGATCCTACTGATAGTGATTCTATAACCGACAGTGGAACTTCAACAACTGATTCAACTAGCACTAGTGATGAGCCACAATATGTTGCAACGATTGGCAGTAATACACATTGGTTTGTTAATGATGTTGATACAGGTGTTGTTGCCTCTATTCATGTTTTAGATAACGAACTATCTGCTTATCAAGAATATTTAGATAGGTATTCATCTTTTACTAATAGTGAAGAAGAATGGATTATTGCTTTATTTAGCGAAGCACCAATGGATAGACACGAAGTAGTTGTTTCTTTTAATACCAAAGGCAGTAGTCCTTTAGGCGATGTAACACTTCTTTATGGAAGTAAAATAGATATACCTCTAATTGATAAAGAAGATTATTACTTAGAAGGTTGGTATCAACTAAATAAAAAATGGACTTTTGAAACATATTTAGTAACTAATGATATGAACTTAGTTGCTAATTGGATTTATCAAAGAACGAGCGAGAATACTGGTTTACCTATTTTTAATATTGATTTAAAAGGTAAACATCTAAATCAAGTAAACCGTGAAGAATATATTGATACATCTATATCAATTACAAATACAGGCAAATATGATGAACTCTTAAATCTAAAAGCTAACTTTAGAGGTCGAGGACATGGTAGTTGGGAAAAAGATAAAAAAGGTTATCGGATTAAATTTGATAAAAAACAAAGTTTATTTGGTGAAGCTAAAAGTAAACATTGGGTCTTAGTAGCTAATGGTCATGATGATAGTATGATTCGTCATAATTTAGCGTACACAATTACAAAAGAAACATTATCTTATATTGAATACCAAACATCAGTTAATGTTGTAGAAGTCTACTTCAATAATAACTATCATGGAGTGTATTCATTATTTGAACATATTCGCGTTGATAAAGACCGAGTTAATATTGAAAGTGAATTTGGTGTTAATGATACAGGCTATTTAATTGAATATGATGCTTATATAAGTGATGAACATAATACACGTAATGGAATTGATTATTTTAGAGTAAACGGAATGCAATATCCCTTTGCAGTTAAAAGTCCAGATCCAGATGATTATTTAGATGAAGGAATTAGCGAACAACTTTATCGTTCACAAGTTAGTTATATTAAAGACTATATGCAAGACGTTGTTAGTAGTGTTCTAAGTAAAAACTTTACTAGGTTTAGTGAACTAGCAGATGTTAACTCATTTGTTGATATGTATCTAATCCACGAACTATTTAAAAATACAGATACTGGTTGGTCTTCATTTTATTTATATAAAAAACTAGGTGGTAAAGTATATTGTGGACCTGCCTGGGACTTTGATTTATCTTCAGGTATATCTCGAGGTGACTCAACTTACACTGGTTTTTATGTTTCAGATAAAGTATTAGAACATTCAGCCTGCACCGCGAATGAATTATTTATTTCATTAATGACACAAGAAGCATTTGTTAATTTATTTAAGAAACGCTTTTTAGAACTTAAATGGCAAATACTTAATTCAATAAATAATTACAACGCAGTTATTCAATATTATGAAGAAGCATATGATAGAGATGCAAATAGATGGACAGGCGGTAATCCTATATATAAAAGTGAACAAACTAATGTTGTTAATTGGTTAATTAACCGCACTGAGTGGTTAGCTAGTTGGGCGAAGTAGTCCGATTATTGTTTTTAGAAAGATTAATAGCAAAATGTATATTACACCAATAAAAGTGTTTATCAAATAAATATTTCGCTTTCAAACAAAATCATTTTGTCTATAAAAAAATGAACTTTTTTATTTAAAATTTATTTTGCTATTCTTTCGATTTTTTTCTAAATACGTTAAAATCTGGTTATAGAATAAAATAGGAGATGTTATGAATTATAAAGAAATAACCGAAGCAAATGAATTAAAACAAATATTGTCCTCATGTCATTTAAATTTTTTGTTAGGCGCAGGAATTAATGGCGATTTGTTGCCAAAATTAAACGAGTTTCATTTAACTATCAATCTTTTAAAAAAAATTTTGAATGAGCCTATAATTAATTTTGAAGAATCCGTAAATAAATTAACCAAAGAGCAGACTAAAGAAGTTTTAAAATTATTCGTAAATGAATTTAATGATTTTTATTTGAATAAATTAGATTTCACTAAAAATTCTTATAGCAATATAGTCAAAATGATTCAATCCATTTATACTTTAGTTGACAAATCGGAAAACACTATTGATAGTATGTCGAAAATAAACTTTTTTACATTTAATTATGACGATATTTTAGAAAAAGCAATAAAAGAAGAGGGTATGTTTGTGAACGTTGTAAGTCCCTCAAATTTGTCTACCCTAAAATACCATAACGTTATTGCAAAATCGATTGATAATGCACAGATTATTCCTTCGTTCGTAATTACTAAATTGCATGGACAAATAAATGATGGCAAGTTGCGAGCGGAAGATATCGTTTTGCCAGGAAATGAAAAGTTTAATTTAATTTTAAATAAAGATTTTTTTCAATTGCTTTTTAGAATGAAAACAGAATTATTGAAGGAAAATAGCGTTTTGTTTGTACTCGGCTATTCTTGGGGAGATGGTCACGCTAACAATATCATAAAAGACGCACTTAATAATGGGTTAACAGTTATATGGTTTAAATATAAAAATGATGAAGAGTTGCCAAAAGAAATTTTAGAAGAGAATACTATCGTAATTGAACCCTATAATCAAATTCAAGACACATCAAAAACTTGCTATGAGCTTCTTGAAGAGGTGACCTCGCGATGATTATAGGAGAGATTTATCAAGTTAAAGGGGTAAAAGTTTCAGCAAGATTATTTAAAAAACTACCTCCCTATATTGTAAAAGGGAAAAGCGTGACACAAGGACCAAGAATACATTCATTTATTAAGACATATGTTGGTTTAGACAAGGTTATTTGCAAAATTGTGGGTGAAATTCAAAATCTAGATAAAAAGGACGAACGCATTTTAGAATTAGTTGTAATCGGAAATTTTACCAAAGAACAGTTCTATCCTGGAATAAAGGTTTTACCTCTAATTTCTGCTAAAATTGAATTAATATCACCTAACGAGTTTGAACTACTATACCATACACCGAAATATCCAATATTTCTTGGTTATGATTTGTTTGACTCTACGTTAAAAGTTAACTTAGACATGAATAAAATAGCTGCAAGTCATATTGGGGTTTTTGGTAATACTGGTAGTGGAAAGTCAAATACCTTAACAAGAATATTAAGAGAATATATTTCGTTACAAAACAAAAACAAAGTTGCAAAAAATAAGTCTGAATTAGTAATTTTTGATTTAAATGATGAATATGGTTCAAATGCCATAATTGGCGAAACATATAAAAATATATATAACTTAACAACGAAAAAAGATAGTGAAAAGAAGTACCCTATTGATTTTATGAAGTTGACAGAAGATCAAATAGGGGTATTGTTGAGTGCAACAAAAAAAACACAAATGCCAGTAGTTAAAGTAGCCCTTAGAAATTTAAAAGACATTTATTCTAAAGAAAAGAAAATAGACGCTATTAAATGGGCTATAGTAAATGGACAAAGACAAATTATAACTTCAATCAAACAAGAACTTAGAGACGTCGTTGTCGGTTTAGATAATTTTCTTTTTATAGGGGGGAAAGCAAACAATTATATTGATGAATCAAAAACGTACTTTGATGGAGACAACAAAAGATATCATTTTATTAACAACATAGAAGATGAATCTCTGCAAAAGATTAACCTAATTGATCCTACAACTTATTTAGAAAGACTTAAATTGGAGTTAATTTATGCTATAGTTGACTATCTTAAAACTGGAAATAATTTTGAATTTGTTAGGCCGTTGATAGGAAGAATGAATTCTAGAATATCTGACTTTAACAAAGTTTTTGTAGATACCTCAGAAAATGAAATCGAATCATATTTAACAGTAATACAATTAGGAAACGTTAATCGAGAAATGAAAGAGGTTATTCCATCCATTATATCTAGTGTTATTTACGAGACAGCGAAAGAAAATGATAGGTTTTATGGTTTTGATAAAATAAGAATTTTAGTTATTGATGAGGCTCACAATGTCTTATATCAGCCAAAAGAGAGTGACGATGTTGCTTCAAATAATATTGAGGCGTTTGAAACAATAATAAAAGAAGGAAGAAAGCATGGTGTTTTTCTTTGGTTATCATCGCAAAGACCAAGTGATATTTCACCTACAATAACGTCCCAAATTCATCATTATTTCATTCATAAACTTGTGAACAATTCTGATATTCAAGCAATAAGAAAATCAGTGCCATATATTGAAGACGAAATGATAAGTATGATATCAGCATTAGGTGTTGGCGAATGCCTTGTCTCAGGACAAGCGCTAACTACGGCAACTTTTGTGAGAATAGAGGAAGTTAATGATATAAATAAACCACTAAGTTCTAACATAGTTCTTTTTGGAGAAAAAGGGATTTTTGGGGATTAATTACTTTGAAAATTTATATATTTTTAATCTAATGACTGAATAAAAAATCTAAATATAAATAATATTACAAATTTTAAATTAAATAACGTAGATAATCACTGGCGCAATAATCGTCCTTTAATCTAACAACAAACCCTTGTTTTAATGTATAATCTTTTTGTAATACAAAATAAAGAAAATGAAAAAGAATAGTATTAAAGTTTTATCTCAAAATAAAAAGTCGTCTTATTTATATTTTTTAAGTGATTTTTTAGAATGTGGAATTGAACTTAAAGGTACTGAAATTAAATCACTCCGTAAATCAGGAGCGTCTCTTACCGACGCTTATGTTTTAATTAAAGATAATGAAGCTTTTATTATTAATATGCATATATCACCTTATGATAAAGGAAATATTTTTAATCATGATCCATTAAGAAATAGAAAGCTTTTAATGCATAAACATGAAATAAGAAAATATAAACAAAAGATTGAACAAAAAGGATTTACAGGTGTTGTTACTAAAGTATATTTAAAAAGTGGATTAGCTAAAGTAGAAATAGCCTTAGGTAAAGGTAAGAAGTTAGTTGATAAAAGAGAAACAATTAAAAAGCGTGAAGATGAACGTGAAATAAGTAAAGTTATTAAAGAAAATAGGAAACGTTAAATAATGTTAAAGATGATTGATGAGATAAATACTTTTTTTCAAACTCATATTTATCAAAGATATGAAAAAGATTCTTTTTTATCTTTTTTAAAAAAAGTTAACTTTTCTTTTTCTTTACCTGTTATTCATCTAACTGGTACAAATGGTAAAGGTTCAACACTTAGATATTTAAAAAACATCTATGTTAAAGCCGGTTATCAAGTAGCGTCTTTTACTTCTCCTTATTTTAATGAAGTAAATGAAATGATTAGTATTAATTTTGTAAACATAAGTAATGAAGACTTAATGAATATTTTTAATGAATATTATTTAGACTTTATTAAGTTTGATTTATCAAGTTTTGAAATCCAAACATTTATTGCCTTAATTTACTTTTTAAAAAAAGATGTTGATCTTGTTCTTTTAGAAGTCGGGATGGGTGGAGAACTTGATGCGACGAATATAATTCATAACGAACTTACAATCATCAGTAGTGTTTCCTTAGAACATACTAATTACTTAGGTCGTTCAGTTAGTGAGATTGCTCACGCGAAAGCAGGACTAATCAAATTTAAGTCTCGGGTTTTAATTTCTAAGTTAGAAGATAGTGCAAGACTTGCAATAAATGAAGAAAGTAAAAGACAAAAAGCTACTTTATATGAAGTCGATGAATATCATCACTTAGAAATAAAAGATAATGAAATAACTTTTGATTACTTACCTTACAAAGATTTAAAAATAAAGACACTAGCAAAGTATCAAGTTAAAAATGCTTCTTTAGCAATTGAAGCAACAAACATCTTAAATGACTTATTTCCGATAAATAAAGAACATATATATGAAGGACTTCTTATTAATCCTTTAATAAATCATTTTGAAATGATTAATCCTCATCTTCTTCTTGATGGAGCGCATAACCCTGAAGCTATTACTTATTTACTTGAAGCCTTAGAAGAAGTTAATCATTTACCAATTCATTTTTTATTTGCAACGTTTAAAGATAAGAATCATACGTTAATGCTTAACTTATTAGCAAAAGACGCTTCGAGTATTACACTAACGAGTTTTAATCATAAACGCGCCAGAAGTAGGGATGAATACTTTTTGTTTTTAGAAGAATATCAGTTTATTGATAATTATCTTGATGCTCTTAATTATTTATTAGAAACATATAAAGATGACTTAATTGTTGTTACTGGCTCTTTAGCATTTGCTACCCTTGTAAGAAAGTCATTAAAATAATGAAATTAGATCATGTTCAAAAAATAACTCTTTCTGGTATCTTATTAGCTTTAATAATTATTTTTACACGTTTTCTTGCAATTCAATATATTCCCTTTTTACCTTTTATTCGCATATCAATTGGTCCAGCTTTAATTATTTTTAGTTCTATTTTACTTGGACCTTTATATGGAGGCTTATTAGGTGGTTTAAGTGACTTATTAGGAATCCTTCTCGTGCCTAATCCTCAAGGCTTTATGATTAATCCTTTTATTATCTTGTTATATACAGTTTTAGGTATCGTTCCTTATTTTGTCTTTAAACTAATTAAAAAAGTAAAAAGCCAAAAGAAACTCGCTTTATCTTTTTATATAAGCTTATTTGTTATTTGGGTTTTCATTTTTCTCTTTCTAATGTTTAATCATGAAATTACTTTATATGAAAAAGTTTATCCTTTTGATTTATTAACAAAGGTTTTAATTATTTCTTTATCGTTTCTTTTCTTAAGTTTAATGAGCGTTGGTATTTATTTTATTAATAAACATCTAAGTAAAAAAGATCATCCAAAAAAGAATTTAGTTTTAACTTATCAAATAGCGTTTGTTTCTTTAGTTTGTGAAGTAAGTATTATGTTAGTTTTAGGTTCAATTATTAAAACATTCTTTTTTGAACTAGATTTCTTATTTATTTTCTTTTCACAAGCTGTCGTCTTATTTATTAATATTCCGCTTAATACGCTTGTTGTTTCTTACTTACTAAATCTTTTTGATAAACTATACAATAGACTCGAGGTTAAAGATGAATAAAAAAGAAAATAATGATGTTACAAATGAAGAAGAAGTAAGAGAAGATTCTGAACTAGAAATAGATTTAAGTCAGTTAAGCGAAGAAGAACAAAAAGCTTGTGCGGCTAAGTTTCCCAAAGGAATGCTTATTTTTATTATTGTTCTTCTTGTCTTAATTATTGGTTTATCGATTGCGGTGGCGTTAATTAAATAACTATTTTTTTAAACATTTTTATAAAAATTATTCTGCTCTAATAAAATAAATTTTTTAAGTAAAATTATAAAAATACTCATATAATACGAAAAAATCGTAATAAAACCTATTATTATGATAATTTTTAGTAATAAACTATTGATATCTTACGAAAATATCGTATAATAAGAGTAAAAAGGGGGACAAAAAGACAATGTTAGTAGGATTTAATATGCGAAATTTTAAATCTTTTGGTAAGGAGGAGGCATTTAACATGATAGCATCACAGACAAAAAGACACGCAACTCATGTTTATAATGCACCAAAACACAATGTTTTAAAATTTTCAGCCTTATTTGGAGCTAATGCTTCGGGAAAATCCAACTTTGTTAAAGGGATTCAATTATTTAAAAATTTGGCATTAAGAGGAGAGGTTTTCTTTTATCCTGAAGATTTAACTTTCAAGTTACAGGATTTATCAAAGGACATAGATTTTGAAATGGAATTTTTGATTGAAGATATTATTTACGTATATGGAATAAGTGCTAATTTTCATAAAAGAATTATTTCAAAAGAATATTTACTTCAAATCAAAAACAACTCTGAAAAAACTCTGTTTGTTATTGATAATTTAAAAAAAGATTTTGAACATGTAAAATTAGATGCTAAAAATCAGGATAGACTTAACATTTATAAAGATGATTTAAAAGAGCATCAACTTTTACTAAAAAAATTAGCATCTGCTTCAGGTGAAAATTTAGATAAACTTTTTACTTGTACTAAAAAAGTATACAGTTTTATCAAAGACGATTTGATAGTTATAACTCCGAATATGTCTTATAGAGACAAAATTAATCAATTTTTAAAAGTAGATGAAGAACTAAGTGCTATTGATATTTTAAAAACTTTTGATACTGGTATTACCGATTATTTTTATGAAACTTTAAGTATTGATGATTTTAAAAATAAACTAAAAACTAAATATTTTATCAATGATTCGATGATGGGCGATCTGCTTGAAAAAATAACAAATATAAAAAATAACGAAACAATTGAAACAAATTTATTTGGAGAGTTTTATAAAGCGACGCTTAAAGACGAGAAACCATTCATTCAATTGCTAGGTTTTGAACACTTAAATAAAGAAGATGTTTCTTTTTCATTAGAAGAAGAGTCAGACGGCACGAAGAGATTAATTGAATTAATAAACATTTTACATAACGCCAAATCTAATGATAAAACTTACGTTATAGATGAAATTGAACGTTCATTTCATTCAAATCTGACGTTAGAATTCATTGATAAATTTTTATCGTATTCTAAAAATAATCGTTCACAACTAATTATTACCACTCACGATACGCACGTGATGAATCAAAATAAATTTAGAATTGATTCGCTTTGGTTAATTGAAAGAGATGGAAGTGGCATGAGTCGATTAATTCCACTTAGCGATTTTGATATTAGGAGCGATAAAGTGTTAGATAAAGATTATCTTAATGGGAGATATGGAGGAATTCCCAATATTATAAAAACGATTGAGGTGAATTCAAACACGAATGAGTAGGCTCTTCCAAAAAAGAAACAACTATAACCAAAGGGAAACGCTACATAGAAAACGTAAGAGAAAAGTGTGGGTGGCTTTTGAAGGCGTTTCTACTGAGCCAAAATATTTTGAAGAGCTAAAAAACCTTTTATCAAATAATGATGAAGTTATATGTGAACTCATGACTTTACATCGAGCTAAAAATGATGGAAAAAGCCACCCATACCATGTTAAAAATGGTCTAATTCAATTCTATAATGAACACAAAGAATCATTTGATGACAATGATAGCCTTTGGATAGTTATTGATATTGATAAACATTTCGGAAGTGGCGAGAAGGCCAAAGAAAAATATTTAAATTTCTTAAATACTCTTAAAACAAACGAACAGGTTGAAATTAAAGCCGCGATTTCGAAACCGTGTTTTGAGTTATGGCTTTTACTACATTACGAAGATGTCGAGAAGTTAGATTTAGTTAAGTTAAAGAATAATAAAAAAACAGGCAAACAAACTTACGCGAAAAGATTATTAAATAAATATGAAGATCAACAAAATATTAATAATTTGGATAATGTGACATTAGCGCTAAGTAGAGCAAAACATTCAAAATTAGAACAAGATATTAATAGATTAATCGATAACGTAGGAACGCTAGTTTATTTATTAATTGAAGAGCTTTTTAAATAAAAATTGGAATACAGGTAATAACTTTAGCCTACAAAAAGATATAAAAATGAAAAAGATATTGATATCAATAAAACCTCAGTATGTAGAAAAAATTCTTGAGGGTACTAAAAAATATGAGTTTAGAACAAAGGCCGCTAAAGAGGATATTGATGCTTTAATAATATACTCAATATATCCTACTAAAAAAGTTGTAGCAGAAGTAGAAATTTTAGAAGTGTTAAAAATGACTCCTAGCGAGTTATGGGAAGAAACAAAAGAATACTCAGGAATAAGTAAGCTCTCTTTTGACAATTATTTTAAAAATAGGAACATAGCTTACGCTTACAAATTAGGAAAAGTAACAGAATTTTTAATTCCTAAAGACTTAAATCAATACGGAATTAATTACGCTCCCCAATCTTTTGTGTATATTTATTCGTAATAGAATTCGCGATAATGAAATTTATCTTTTATATTCAGGTTTTGATAGAGGCCTATAATCATCTAGTAAATAGTTCTATCAATAGAGTTGATAAATTATTAATGCTAGAGTATACTGTTGACGATTGAGAAGGGATGACTATGGTCTACCCTTCCTTTTTTTATTTGTCAAAAGGTAATAAAAAAATAGAACTGAATAAATGCAAAAGAATTAAAAAATAAGCTTGTTTTTGTCCAAAATCCTACAAAATGTATAAAAAACATAAAAGAATACACGATAATGTACTTATTTTTGAATGTAGGAGCCAAGACCTACGCCCTTACTAGCCAATATTTTCATTTGCTCAATATGATGTGCACCAGCACTGGCATAAGTGTAAGTGTAAATTTTCGTACCCTCAAATTCAACCTTAATAAAATCATTGCCGATTTCATACGCAGTTATACTTGAATTTCCACCTAAATTAAGATGCATTCTCATTTTTATTCCCCCCTGTTTTTATTTCACTATGCACCATTCATTTAATTCAACGCGCTCTTTTATTATTGCCTTGAATTTCTATTCTTAATTTCCTATTAAGCTTATAATGGAAATAGTGAGATATAAAGGAGAAGAGAGATGGCAAAAATTAAAGTAAGTATTGTTAATCCCTTAACACTTAAATTAGAAGAGAAAGGCGAAATCGGTGATATTATTGATCTTAGCGAACTTCAAAAAGTAGATAATAAACATATTCTTGAAGCAATTGAAACAAAAAAAGATGAAGTTTATAAATCTCAATTAGAAGTAACATTAAAACAACTCGAAGCAGAAAAAACAATTGCTTTAAACGAACAAGAAAGAAAATTAAAAGAAGAAGTTGAAAAGTATAAAAATGAAAAAGAACAAACAAAAACAACTTTAAGTGCTGAGTTTTATGTTGAGAAAATAAAACTTGAAAATAAAATAAAAGAACTCGAACGCTCGATTGAACAACAAAAGAAGTTAACTGAAATTGAAACTATTCAAAAAAAAGATGCTGAACTTAATAAGACGATTGATGAATATAAAAACGCCCTACATAATAAAGAAAAAGAAATTAATGAACTTGAAGCTAAGTTAAAAGGGGAAGAAGTTTTAAAAACTCTTGCGATTAATGAGGCGATAAGCAAAAGTAGCGAAGAAATAAACGAAAAAGAAAGAATGATAATTAAGTTAAAATCTGAGGTTGCACAATCTGAAAATCTTAAAATAATCAATGAAAAAACATTAAAAGAAGACTATGAACGGCAACTAAAACAAAAGCAAGAACAAATTGATTTTTACAAAGATCTTAAAGCAAAAGCATCAACGAAGATGGTTGGTGAAACTTTAGAACAACATTGTGAAATAGAATTTAATAAATTAAGAGCCACAGCTTTTAGTAATGCTTTTTTTGAAAAAGACACCGACGTTAGCAGTGGATTTAAAGGCGATTATATTTTTAAAGATTACGAAGATGATGAAACAGAAATTGTTTCAATTATGTTTGAAATGAAAAACGAAACAGACGATGGGACAAATAAGAAAAAGAATGAAGATTTCTTTAAAAAACTTGATAAAGATCGAACTGATAAAAAATGTGAATACGCTGTTTTAGTATCTCTTCTTGAAATTGATAACGAGCTATATAATCAAGGTATAGTTGATGTTTCACATCGTTATCCAAAGATGTATGTTATTCGCCCACAATTCTTTATTCCCATGATTACTTTATTAAGAGATGCTGCTAGAAATGCAGCGCAATATAAACGTCAACTTATTGAAGTTAGAAATCAAAACATTGATATTACTAATTTTGAAAATAGTTTAAACGATTTTAAAGATAAATTTTCTCGTAATTATGAATTAGCAAGCAGAAGATTTAAAACCGCAATTGATGAAATTGATAAAACAATTGATCATCTTTTAAAAACAAAAGAAGCTTTATTGTCTTCTGAAGATAATTTAAGGTTAGCTAATAAAAAGGCTGATGAAGTAACGATTAAAAGGTTAACAAAGAATAATCCGACAATGAAAAACGCATTTTCTGAATTAGATAAAAAGGATTTTTAAAAGTGGGGCGAGCAATTTTAAAACATAATATAAGTAATTTTATATAAATCGGTATTGTAAAGTAGAAAGGAAAACAACATGGAAAAATTTATTTTTTACAATTTTGAGTCAAAAAAAGATATAACTGTGCCGCTAGATAAACATAAAATTGTTTATATATATGGAGGAAATGGGACTGGAAAAACAACATTTTCTCGAAGATTTAAAGAAGAAGTTAAAAATTCAGAAGTTTTTAACATTGATTTTATAAACAAAAATGTTTTTGTTGTAGACTCAGAAGGCGCAAAAACCGATACATCAACGAAAGGAAATTTTTCCAATTTGTTTGTTAGCGAGGAAGCGGTTCAATTAGCAAAAGAAGCAGGAGTAGTGAAAGAGTTAAAAAAAACGGCGGAAGCAAAAACAGAAAAAATTAATGCGAAATTTTTACAAACCACGGAATTACATCAAATCCCCTTTTCACAAAAATTAGGGGATTTCCTAAAAAAAATTGAGTTTGATAATCCTGATTTTAATTATAAAAAATCGGAAGATGAAAACTCAGCGTTATTCAAAATAAAGGAGGAATTAAAAACTAGCATTGTAAATGATGATGAATTAAATGTGAATGTAAGCATGTATAAATCCAATGAAGTTATTAGAAAAATTCATACTAAATTAAATGAAATACCATTGCTTAAAAGTATTTTTATTGATAAAGATTATCTAGAAAATTTAAACAACAAAATAAATATCTATAATACAAATCTTGAATTTCTAACTATTGTAGAGGAAAAATTTAAAGAATGTGGGGATGTAGATAAGGTTAGAGAATGGATTAAACAAGGATTGAATTTGCATTACCAAAAAAATAGTTGCATTTTTTGTTTTTCTGCTGAAATAGAAGAAGCAAAAGAAAACTGGACTAAAATTATTGAAAACAAAAGTTTATCACAAAAGCAAGAAACATTAAGCGAAATTAACAATGCCATCGAAGTATTAAAAAAGCATATTCTTTCACAAGAAAATATTTTTAACCAATTAATACCCCAAATCATTAATAGTTCTAAAAAAATCATTAGTAAATTGGATGAAATCATTGAGCTAATGAAAAAAAATGAACAAATAAAACCTATTGAAATGATAATAGACATGGACGATATTGCTAAAGAAACTATTGATATGCACAATGACATAATCAATTATTTAATTAATAAGGACATTGAAAAATATTTATTCCCATTTGCGTATTTAGAATTTTTAAAAAAACTCCAAGGAGAATTTGAAGATGCCGCAAATAAAAGTAGTGAGCAATTTGTCAAAGATACAGAGGAACAAATTCAAATAATTGGTGTAAAACTCGGTTTGTCAAAAGAAATAACAATTGTTAACGAAACTAGGAAAGGAGCACCTCCCAAATTAGCTTTAATTCCTGGGGAAAAAAGGATTAAAATTCGTGATTTTAGCGAAGGGCAAAGACACAAATTGGCGCTGGCTGTATTTTTTGCAAAAGTTATGGAAAATAAAAACAAATTAGATTATTTAGTTTTGGATGATCCTGTATTATCACTAGATGTTGTTACGTTCCACAAGCTTAAAAAATTCGTGATTACTGATTTAACTGATAAATACACTAATTTAATTGTTTTAACACATAATTTGTCTTTTTTGTTGATAATGCTTTCAAATATTTTTAGAAAAAAAGAGTTATTTTTGGAAACAAAACTTTTGGAACTAAATAATCGAAAATGTGAAGCAGTTCCTATTAAAACACTATTAAAGGATGATGTTGTTTTATTTAGAGACTCAATCAAAAACACAGAAACTATTGACGATGTATCATTATGGAATTGGCTTGTTTTAAAAGTGGCTAGATATTTTTTAGATTTAAAACTCAGTTTAAAAAGTATTGTTTCTTTTGAAGACACAGCGGATGTTTTGCCTAAACTTTTTGAGGGAGAAAAATTAGAAATAATGCGTAAAAAAATTGCCTATATAACTAAAACTTCTAAATCACCTAATTCGCTTATTGGCAACATCGTAATCTCTTTAAAAGAATTAAACGAATTTGTATCAATGCTAGGATTTGGTAGTGTAATAGACGACAAAGTTATTGAAAATATAAAAAATAAATTTAAAAATGATGAAAAAATCATTTCAGGGCCCATCCCTAAAAACCTAGAATTTAAAATATTGTATGAAGGATATGTGGCTGTTACTAGTGATTCCGCAGAGGACAACTTATTAAGGTCTTACATAATGCACCCAAGGCATCAAATAACTGAAAGTTTAGTCGCTTTCCAAGCGCAAAGAGACTTTTGAAAATCTAAATTGCAATTGAGTGTATAACAAAAGAATAAAATAACGAGAGTTTTAAAATGAATAAAAAGTATGTCTGGTATGCAAGCTATGGGAGCAATATTTGCCTTGAAAGATTTTTATGTTATATCGACGGTGAAGAAAGAACTATATGCGGAAAAACATTTAGCAAAAAGCCAGGATGTACAAATAAAAGACATCCAACCGATAGCAAATTGTACAAATTTAAACACAATGTGTATTTTGCTAATAAAAGTTCTAGTTGGAACAACCAAGGCGTTGCTTTTATAGACCTAGACGGAAAAGGTTTTGCCTATGGTAGAATTTATAAAATAACTAAAGGACAATTATGCCAAATTAGAACGCAAGAAAGCTTATATCCTAAATGGTATGGACATCCTAAAAATGAATTAGGTAAACTGATTGATCTAGTAGATGGAATTGAAGTTTATACGTTCACTCAAAGAGATTCTAGCACTCCAAGAAATAAACCTTCAGAAAATTATAAAAAAATCATCATCAAAGGATTAATTGAAATAGGCTTAAGTGAAGAAGACGCAACTAAATATATTTCTAAGTGTGAAAATCAATAAACTTTTTAAACCATTATCAAAGACAAAAGATTAAAAACTATTTACAATCCTTGTTTAATATAAATATTTACAAAAGGACAAATTGATGAATTACATCTATTATTAGTGCAAGTTCCATCTTCTCCTATTTTCCAAAAAGCTAAGTCTAATAATCCAGGAAACACAGGATTTAAACTTTTTGCTTTATAAATAACTTGTGTCTCATTAATCTTTACAAAATTTACATCTTCAATTGGATTAATAAAACCTAGTCGATACATTGTTCATTTAATATGAATGTCAGGTGATATATCAATTGCATAATAATCTTTAAGTTTTATTTTGTAATCTCTAGAGAGAATATTTGCCGTCATCGTAGCGTTTTAATTCCGACATTTTCAAATTCTAAAAATCTAAATACTAACTTTGCACTATTAGGTTTATCATTACTATCGCTACCAATTTAAATTTGCCTCTAATTGAAAACTAGGCTAGCAATATAACCTTTTAGTCGTATTTTAATTTGCAGTTAGCAATAGGAACTAATTTAACTATAAAATATTTATGATTGCCGCATTTATTTTGTCACTTGATAGTAAGGAAAGGTAAAAAAGAATATATTGAATAACAAGAAAACGTGTAAAAATAATTATTAAGGCTAACAAGATACCAGAAAGAGTTATTTTTTGAACATAATCAAGTTTCATTATTCAAGCGATTTTCTTACTAAGTTAACAAAGATGTGAATGTCAACTGAAAAGTGAACACCACCGCCAACTCAAATCTGAACACCCCGCCGATTGAAAACTAGGCCACTGTCATGACCCTATGGGTCGTTTTTAATTTGTCTTTAACCATTCATTTGTTTGCTTGATTCGATAAGACTCACCAATGATTTGAACAACATTAGCTTTGTTTGTAAGACGATCGACCATCGCTGCTGTTAGGATTGTGTCACCAAATAAACCCAGTCATTTATCAAATGTTAAATTTGTGGTAATAATAATTCAGCCTTCTGGATATGTTTCTTTTAAATAGTTGAGCGCATCAAGCTAGATATCAATAAACTTATATTCTCCTAAAAACAAAAAGTATTCATTCCTTCTCTTAGCGCGCGCATAATCAAAACTCGTTAAGGTAATATTCAATGTGTCTTTTGCTAATAATTAAGCATTAATGTATGATTTTTATCTCTAGATGTTGCAAATAAAAAATGAATTGGTAAATGATTGACTCCGTCTATATTTTGAAAAATTTATCAGTAGTACTAAGTTTAAGCACAATATCTGAATCATAGATGTTTAATTTGTCAACTCTATCTTTCAAAACCGGAAAAACATATTGTCCCCTGAAAGTCTTTGCAACAGCGAGGATACCGCGCAACTCAGCATCTGATATATTTTCTAGCTTGTCATGAATTTCAAATGCAGGAGCTTTTATTTTAAAATGTTTTTGTAAGTCAATTAATGCCAAATCAAAACAAGTTATTAATGCTTTTTTCATTCCTGTTCCAGGCTTACCATATGCACCAGTTATTCTAATAGGAAACTCTTCGTGATTGTCTGTAAATACAATATTTAATGGTTCGCCAATTACCACATTTGTATAATATTTAAATCTCTCATTATAAAAATTAATAATTTCTTGCTTTTGGGTTAAGTCGACTTCAATAGAAGTATTAGTTCTAATGAGATTCTCATTTTCTTTTTGCTTGTTGAGAATGTATTCTCTATCTCGTATATATGATGCAAGAATTTCCTTATTTTTGTAATAATCACTGAAGTGATTTTCTAAATCATTATTGACAAAGACATCAAACTCAATCTTGTGCCTTTCATATTCAATTCTGTTTGATTCAATTTTGGTCAATAAAACGTTTATTTGTTCATTAGATGTTCTTAATAGATTTGAAAATGTTTCTATTCTCTTTTCTATCATTTTATTATGGAAGATTAAAAATCTTTTGTATTCAGTAATTTTATCGTGCAAAATTTCTTTACCAATATTGTAAAGTTCGGATAAATCAGATTCAGAAATAGAATTGAGATTAGAGAACTCTTTATTGATTTGTTCCTCATATAATTTGCTTTTGAATCTCAAATTACTTAATTTCATTTCATCCATTTTAAGATCTTCTAGTATTTTCAATAGATATTGCTCATTATCCGCAAATTTATATGCCAACCTAGATTCACTAACAAGATTCTTTTGCTGTTCAACTTTTTCACTTAGCAAATTTATTTTAGTGTTTAATTCTTCAATCTCTTTAGCATCATTTTTTCTCAATACAACAGAAATGTCAGAGTCATTTTTTCGGATTCTTTCTTGGTTTGCAATGTAAGAATTGTCCTCTCTTGATATTCCAAAAAGGAATTGATAAATTTCATAATATTCAAAATTCTTTGTAAATGAACCATTAAATTTTAGTAAGTTTTCCTCATTTGTAGTATCAAGTCTAATATATTTTGATATTAGTTGATTGAACGTTGGTTTTTTGTCTTTTGATGCATAACCAAATAGTATTTTTCTTAATTCGAAACTGTATTTACCTCGAGAATATTCTTTATCGTCGATGTATCTCTTTCCTCTTGGGTACAAGTCTCTTTGGAGAATAAATGTGTTGCCCTTTTCATCTTCTATGGTTAACTTTGCTGATACTTTATTTTCGTTAATAAAGTTCTCTACAAAAACATTTGATCCTGTATCCTTGTCTTTATATATTGATGAGGTGCTTTTTGCATTAAAACAAAGATCAATTATTTTTACTGCCGTTGTTTTGCCAATATTACTGCCTGTAACAAGTGGATTATCACTATAATCCATAATAATTGATAATCCAGAAGGATTAAAGTTAATTTCTCTAATAACCTCTTGGTTTATTTTTGAATAAACAACTAGTTTTTTAATAATCATGTTAACTCTCCCCTTACTGAAATGCTTTTTATCATGCCCATCAAAAACAAAAAATCAAAAGCAAGTAGAATACTAGAGTATATGAAGCCATCTTTTAAACATTCATCAAATATTGAAACAAAGTTTCTATTCGATTTTAATAAATTAAGAATATAAGCTGACACATATAAAGGAGACTGTTTTGGTTCCAAATTATAATTAATAATCATGATGAATCTCCAATTGGAATAAGTATTTTACATCTATAAAACACAAAAACAGTAATTGAAAAAACATATATATCAAGTTGTTCAGGTGTAATATTGATTTTTTTACCTTGAAATATTTTCTTGACTTTGTTATTAATCATAGAAAAGACAAGATTCGAACTTTCTTGAATGTTTTTTATAGAAGTATGATTAATGCCTAAGTCGGAGAGTGCTTCTATAAATTTATGGCGATAAAATTCATAAATATCTTCAATTAAACTTGGCGATGATGTCCCAACAATATCCTCTACGGTATCGTTTATAGTATTATAATGTTTTGCCCAAGATTCAATAATCAAAACTCTTATATTTTCAGATATTTTATTTAGTGAAATTTTTTCTTCAATTGAATAAGGTATATCGTTTAGCATTGCGGGTACAATTACATTGTTATTTTTGTTTTCTAGAATTGTTGAAATCACTCGACCAATAAGTGAATTATCTAAAATATCCGTGGAATTAATAAAATTCTCCACTCTATTTATATTTATTTTATCGCTCATTATTTTATTTCCTTGCGATTATCGAAAGTATTAACTTTATCAATATTGAAACTATCTTTTGAACTTATATTTTTTTCGCTATTATCTTGAATTATTTTTATTTTATTTTCAATTTTTTCAGATTTTTTATAGTTCAACACTCCAAAAGCAATACTACTAATAATTGTAATTCCTGTAAAAATCAAACCAATCAATCCATATATTTCAGTAGTTGTCATGTTGAACGTCCTAAATTGATGCCCTTTTCCTGCACTTCATATTCTTTAAAAAAATTATAACATTAGTTGGTTCTCAAGTCTATTTTATGTTGAACTTGAGTTCCCCTTTTTTTCGAGTCACTCTCTCTTGATAAGAGATATTTTATTGTAAACTTAGGTTAAAAACGATGTTTTTTGGTAGTTTTCTAACGTTTTAGATACAAACGCCCCTTTTATACTAGTAAAATTTATCTA
>Ga0265293_10002128_pt1 | contig 40989 bp, 30 predicted proteins | sample Munlanlewell138R_FD_192505 | JGI IMG/M metagenome (GOLD analysis project Ga0265293, IMG submission 192505) | Leachate microbial communities from a municipal landfill in Southern Ontario, Canada - Leachate well 138R | ecosystem: Engineered > Solid waste > Landfill > Unclassified | place: Canada...
CCCCAACTTTCGGGCCAATTCTTTCAATTCTGGGTGAACGTATTTTCCCTCATCTAATATTTGCACTCCATCAAGCCATACGGAGGATTCTAAGCAAATTCCGTCAACGTGGCTCTTTGCAACCCTAAAAGCAGCTATCAATGCCTGTTTTACATTTAGTCCTGCAGCCATGGCTGCACCTGTAAATAATCCAGACATCGCAATACAAAATCCCGATGCTACTAACGCAACGCTAGCTATGCTTTTTCTTTCATTCAGTGGCACCCTTTCGGTGGCATAGTCATTACCCGTTTGAAGTCTTTCTTTTTCGTTGCTCAAAATCTTTCCTCCTTTAAAGTTATTTACTTCTGCCCTCATTATAAGAGATATAATATGCAATTTCATTATTTTTAAAACACAAATATAAAGGGTTAATTGTTCATTTGAACAATTAACCCTCTTGATCGGAATATTCTGATACCATGAACACAAGCGTATTTAATAGATATGGCATATCCCAAGGCTCGAATCCTAAAACTTCGGAAATCTTTCTCTTCCTGTAATTTACAGTATTTTTATGTATAAACAGCTCCTTTGCCGTTTCGTCCGCATTCATATTATTGAAAATCAGTGATTTTAATGTTCTATATAAATCTAGTTTGAACTCATCGTCATTCTTCTTCAGCTTTTCAAGGCTGCAGCTGCTTTTGATTGCGTTAAACTTTTCCATATCGCTGATTTCCCTGATAAGCCTATAAAACCCAAGCTCTTTCATGGAAATTACTTTATTAACTCCAAAAAAGGTCCTTCCAAGTTTTACTGCATCTGTAGCTTCAATGTACGCATTTGGTATGAACTTAAAGCTTTTAAATTCACTACTTATTCCAATAGATACTGATCCTGTCAAATTTTCATTGCAACATTTAAGTATCTTTTCCCCTACACTTTGTGCCCTTGAAATTATATCACCGTCTTCAATCTGGAGTAATATTATAAAGATATCGCTTCTTAATCCAATTAGGTTCTCTTTATTGTCCAATTTAACTATATCTCTTATTTTATCGTACAAAACTTCATTTAGAAACTTCTTATAGTCATTTGTCCTTATTTCTATACTTTCCTGCATATTATTTAAATTGACAATTATCATTATTCCCTTATTTAAAATATTCCAATCCACATTCTTTCCCATAGACACAGCTACTTCATCTGATCTAAAATTCCAGGTTATTAAATCGCTCATATATTCTTGTTTTTTGATAATCTCTAGCTCTGTAATTCGAGAGTTTCTAGTTAAAATTAATGTACACAGACTGACAAAACTATTTAAAATTCTAAGAGTCTCCTGGATGTCCATATCTAAACACTCTGCAACTATTGTTCCATAATCCAGGCCATTGGTCTGTATATGCATGATTATTATATTCATAGTACCGTATTCAATAATGCAATATCCTTTATCCTTAAAAGCATTTTCTACCTTGTTATAGTTCTCATCTAAAAAGCTAATTAATTCTCCAATGTCTTTATAATTTTTTGGATATAGTATTTTCTGATTTACATCCAGGAAGACAATTTTCCCACCATATTCTTCAGCCATAGTTTTATAAATATAATTGATATCCCTTTTCGTCGCAATATTTTGTATTAATTTGTTTTGCATCTCAAATACCCTATTGTATTCCGTCCCTAAGTTTCCCGATAATTTAAGAATAATTGGATTTATTATTTCCAAATACGACCTTTCGCTAGGTGCTACAATAAGGGGAAATTCTAAGTGATTGCACAGTTCAATTATATTTTGATGAATTTCCTTAATGAATAAATCAATATGACATATAACCAGCCCCGCTGCCTTTTTTTCATGCAATGCCTTTATGACTTCCATTTGTTTTTCATGATTTTGCATTATAGCATAGAAAGATGTGATATACAACTGCCCCTCAAGTACCCATGTCTTAATTTTGGTCTCAGCTACCTCTAATACTGTTACACTGGATACCTCATTGTTGCTTCCCTTTAATCCAGCAACTAAAACTGCATCCTGCAGACCTCCAAATCTTAGAATATCTCTTATGTTCACCTTTTACCAACCTCTCTCTAGATACATTTCTTATGCATATGGTTAAAGGCTATAATTCTACCTTGCCATTGTGCGCTTCCCTAGTATGCTCATATTTTGTTTGTTTATTATCTTAATTATAACAAATAATTTATAGTTTCATAGTTATCTTATGGTTATATACTTCCACTTATTGGTCTTTAGCCTTATGAGTATCAATACCCATCTAATGGCCTGATCTATGAGGACTGCAAGCCATGCCCCCATTAATCCCATGCCCATGCGGAGGACAAATACATATGACAGAATTAGACGAATGACCAAAATACCTATAAATGTAGATACTAAAGTCCAGACCGTATCTCCTGCTCCCCTTAATCCACCAGCAATTATTAGCTGTGAAGACTGAAAAGGTTGTATCAGTGCCATTAGCTTAAGTACCTTTGCTGCTTCTGCTACTACTTCACTATTATTTGTATACATGCTGGCTATTGTATGTCCGAAAAAGAAAAACAACATCGCCATAGCAGTTGAAATAACAGAGCCAATTTTACCACAGGATTTAATATACATTTCTGCCTTTTCCGGCTCCTCCTCACCGAGGCTGCGTCCTGTCAAAGTTGAGGCTGAAATCCCAAAGGACTGTCCAGGCGTAAAAGATAGGCTAAGTATACTTATGCAAATCTGATGGGTTGCATAGGCCACTGTACCCAAGGACGCTACAATTTTAGAGAATACCAAAAGACCTGTCCTCATAGCCACTTGTTCGAGAGAAGCTGGCACTCCAATTTTCACTAGATTGTAAATAATGTCTTTGTCAAATTTAAATTTATTTCTAATCTTTATGTGTACTATGTTTTTTTCGTTTAATATTACCCTAATAACCATAATGCTAGCCACTATTTGAGAGAATGTTGTAGATATACCTGCACCTAATACTCCAAGTCTAGGAAAACCAAATAAACCGTATATTAAAAGGGCATTGCCAACTACATTTAGAAGGTTTACCTTTATATTTATCTTCATAGGGGTCTTTGTATCCCCCGAACCCCTAAGGGCTGCAAATATGGAAAAATTAAATGCCTGAAATATAAATCCTAAGGCAATTACCCTAAAATATCCAGAGCCTATGGAAATAGTATCCACATGGGCGCCAAAGAACTTCATGGCTGTATTTGTCATTCCTAGGCCAATGAACAATATGGGTATTACTAGAAATAACTGGGTCAGTATCATTATGTGTTTAACTACTGCCTCTATTCTATCTTCTCTCTTTGCTCCAATATACCTAGCCACCATTGTTGTGGCACCTATATTTAAAGACTGAACTAGAGACAGTCCGAGAAATATTAGTTGATTCGTCACACCCACGGCTGCTATAGATGCTGCTGTGGTTACATTGTCTCCAGACCTTCCTAGCATTATCATATCAACCATACCAAATAATGTCCCCATCAGTAACTCTATAAAGACAGGTACCGCTATCTTTGTTATTTCCTCTCTTATATGTTTCTTGTCAATGCTAGACTCCAAAATACTTCACCTTTACTTTCTGTATTAATTCGACTCTCTAAATATTGTATCACAAGAGTGTATAAAAATAAACTCCCTTGTAGGGAGTTTATTTTATCTGTATATATTAACTGTTTTTCTCTTTTATATATTTATCTATTGTCTTAGCAGCATCCTTACCTGCACCCATGGCAAGTATTACAGTTGCAGAACCTGTCACGGCATCACCACCGGCAAATACTCCATCTCTAGTGGTGTGGCCTCCTTCGTCTACTATAATTCCCTGACGTTTGTTAGTTTGTAGTCCTTCTGTTGTAGAAGCAATCAGTGGATTTGGTGAAGTACCTAAGGCCATGATTACTGTCTCCACATCAAATTCAAATTCTGAACCCTTAATCTCAACAGGTCTTCTTCTACCAGATGCATCTGGCTCGCCTAGCTCCATTCTGACACATTTGATTCCCTTTACCCATCCTTTTTCATTGCCAATTATTTCTATTGGATTTGTAAGGAATTCAAAGTTAATGCCTTCTTCCATGGCATGATGAACTTCTTCAAGTCTTGCAGGTAGTTCTGCTTCAGTTCTTCTATATACTATATATACATCTGCCCCAAGTCTCTTTGCTGTTCTAGCAGCATCCATGGCTACGTTTCCGCCTCCAACTACTGCCACTCTTTTACCGACCTTAATTGGAGTCTCATAATCTTCTCTAAAAGCTTTCATTAGATTATTTCTTGTCAAGAATTCATTGGCTGAGAATACCCCATTTAAGTTTTCACCTGGAATATTCATAAATATTGGAAGTCCAGCACCAGATCCTACATAAATTGCCTCAAATCCCTCTTCAAATAAAGAATCTATAGTAACTGTCCTACCGACTATTACATTTGTCTCTATCTTAACTCCAAGTTTCTTTACGTTTTCGATTTCAGGTTTAACAACCTTTTCCTTAGGAAGCCTAAACTCTGGAATACCATATACTAGTACCCCTCCTGGTTCGTGTAAGGCTTCAAATATAGTAACGTCATATCCTTCTTTTGCCAACTCTCCTGCACATGTAACTCCAGATGGACCAGAGCCTATGATAGCAACCTTATGCCCATTTCCTGGTTTTGTCTTTCCTACTTCTACTCCATTTTCCCTTGCCCAGTCTGCAGCAAATCTCTCTAGTTTCCCTATGGCTATGGCTTCGCCCTTTTTAGCTAATATACAAACCTTCTCACATTGATCCTCTTGAGGGCATACCCTACCGCAAACTGCTGGCAGCGCCGTATAATCTGCCAATACATGAGCTGCTTCTGCAAACTCTCTATTGGCTATATGATTTATAAACCCAGGTATATCTATGGCAACTGGACATCCAGGTACACATGTTGGGTTAGGACATTGCAAGCATCTCTTTGCTTCTTTTACTGCTTCTTCCTCTGTATAACCAAGGCATACTTCTTCAAAGTTCGTACTTCTTATTACAGGGTCTTGGTTAGAAATGGGAGTTCTCTTAAATCTATCTATCTTCGCCATTATTCTCCAGCCTCCTCTGTCTTATGGTTATATGCTTCTGACAATTCTGTTTCTTCTTCCTTGTATTGAGTTTGTCTCTTAAGAGCTTCATCAAAGTCCACAAGATGTCCATCGAATTCCGGACCATGTACACAGGCAAATTTAGTTTCATCGCCTACAGTTACCCTACATGCACCGCACATCCCAGTGCCGTCAACCATTATTGGGTTTAGGGATACTACTGTTGGAATATTGAGTTTTTTAGTAGTTAGGGCTGTAAACTTCATCATTATCATAGGGCCAATGGCTACGCATTTATCGTATTCTTTTCCTTGATTTTCCACTAGCTCTTCTATGTAATTAGTGACTAAACCATGAAAACCATAGGAGCCGTCATCAGTGGCCACATATAGATTGGTCGCTACTGATTTCATCTTATCCTCTAGAATAACTAGTTCTTTATTCTTTGCCCCCATAATTACATCTACTTCGACTCCACGCTCTGTTAGCCATCTTACTTGAGGATATACTGGTGCTGTACCGACTCCTCCAGCTACAAATAAGTATTTTTTCTTCTTTAGTTCCTCAATGTCTTCATTGACAAATTCTGATGGAACTCCTAAGGGACCAACAAAATCTTTTAATGAATCTCCTTCTACCATATCAGCTAATCTTTTAGTTGAGCTTCCCATGGCTTGTACTACAATTTGTACAGTACCTTCGTCTTTATTGTAATCGCAAATTGTAAGAGGTACTCTCTCACCTTTTTCATCTACGATTATAATAAGGAATTGGCCTGGCTTTGCAGATGCCGCTACTCTCGGTGCCAAAATATCCATTGAGAAAATATTTGGTGCAAGTATTTCTTTTTTGACAATTTTATACAATTGCTTTTCCCCCTTATAATAATATAGTGATATTGAATTGCTAAATATTTTTGCCCTAGTTATCCACTTAAAATTCTAACATAATGAAATTTTTTATTCAACATATTTAGACTAATTAATAAATTAACTAACTTGGGAATTTTAGCCTACTGGACGGAATTCATTTTATCAATTACTATTGATTCTATTTGCCTGATTTTATCCTCTGAAGTCTTGGCTTCCACATCCATGGAATAGATATAAAGTTTTATTTTAGGTTCTGTGCCAGAGGGTCTAACTGTATACCAAGAGCCGTCGTCTAATAGGTATTTCAGTACGTTTGATTTTGGATTTCCCGTATGGTCTTTCAGATAGTCAATTGTATTTTCCAAGGTCATATTGCCAATCTTGACAATTGGATTTTCCCTAAACTCCTCCATTATTCTGCCAATTCTTTTGCTCCCTTCCAAACCTTCTAATGCTATTGAAATCAGTTTTTCTTTATAATATCCATATTCCTTATATATTTCTTCCAATATATCTAATAAAGATTTTCCCTGTTTTTTGTAATATGCTGCCATTTCTGCTATAAGCATTGAGCTGTTGACCCCGTCTTTGTCTCTAACCATTGTTCCGTAGACGTATCCTATGCTCTCCTCATATCCAAAGACAAATTCATGCTCTCCCGTTATATCAAACTCGTTAGCCTTTCCACAAATGTATTTAAATCCTGTTAGTGTATCTATTGTAGTTACTTTATATTTCTTAGCTATTGCCTTACTTAAATCGCCTGTAACTATGGACTTTACAATGGCTCCATTACTAGGTAAATTTCCCTTTATGTGTCTTTGGGATAAAACGTAGTTCACTAGAAGTGCACCCGCTTGATTTCCATTGATAAATTGAAATTCTCCATTTTTATCTCTTGCCATAATGGCCACCCTGTCGCAGTCCGGATCAGTGGCTATTATAATATCTCCATTTTCTTTTTCCCCAAGGGCCACAGCATAGTCAAATGCCTTTACATCCTCAGGATTTGGATAGCCAACAGTTGTAAAATCTGGATCTGGATTCTCCTGCTCAGGCACTACAATGACATTATTAAATCCCCTCTTCTCTAGTATTCTCCTGACGGGTATATTTCCAGTGCCATTAAGAGGGGTATATATTATCTTGATTTCCTTGTCTATATCTTCGTTTATGGTTAATTGCAGCAGTTCCTTGTCATAGGCTTCATCTATCTCTCTGCCAATATATTGTATTAAGCCTTTTTCCAAGCCATCGTCCAAGTCCATTAACTTAATCCTAGATAGGTCTCCAATCTTACCTATCTCCGAGGACACTTCATCGGCTATGTCATCCAGTATTTGGGAGCCTTCTTCCCAATACACCTTATATCCGTTGTAATCCCTAGGATTGTGACTGGCTGTAACCATTATGCCAGATATTGTCTTTAGTCTCCTTATAGCATAAGACACCAATGGAGTTGGCCTTATATTGTCAAATAAAAAAGCCCTTATGCCATTGGCTGCCAAGACCCTTGCAGCGATTTCGGCAAATTTATCTGAATAATGCCTTACGTCGTATCCAATGGCTACCCCTCTGTCCATGGCTTCCTGCCCTTTATTAGTTATGACAGCTGCCAACCCTTGAGTTGCCAAAGATACTGTATATTTATTCATTCTATTTGTACCAGCACCTATTTTCCCCCTAAGTCCTGCAGTGCCAAAGGACAAATCCGTATAAAATCTGTCTTCCATTTCTTTTTCATCTGTAATGCTTCTCAATTCTTCTTTTGTTTCTTCGTCGAAATAATCGTTTTCTATCCAATACGCGATTTTTTCTTTATAACTCATAATCTCACCCCAATATTTTTTCCTGTACTTTAGTATATTCTATTAGTATTTGGCAAATTTGTCTAGTGGAATATTGGGTTTTTACACAAGAAGGGAGAGTAGGTTCCCCCTACTCTCCTGTTTTGTATCTCGTTCTGCTAAGCGCTTCAGTATTTTTAGAGTTGCATTTTGGACATGTTGTGTCTTCCTCATAATCCTCGTCCCAGATATGTCCACAATCGAGGCAAATAAATTTAACTAATTTAGTGTCCTTCAAAGTTAAGATTGCCATATCCGCACCTCCTCTATTTTAATGACATAAACCGACTTATGTAATTATTTATGTTTACATTTCCTTCCTTCTTTGATTATATTATATCATAGTTTGTGAAATTAGTCACTATCTTTTTGAAAAATTTTTTAATATTTTTACCATCCCTTTACAAAGGCATCTTCTGGGGAAAACTTCCCCCAAATGTTACACTCAGGATACGCAAACCTTTTTGTACATTTGAAATAAGTCTTTTGCGACTTCTATCTCCTCTTCATCAAGTTCTCCAGATTCTAAAATACTACTTAATTCATGGTCTTCATTTTCAAATACTTTTAAATTTCTCAATACATAAACTATATTACTTGTTTCATCTTTAACAAACCTCAATGCTTTTATAAACTTAATCCTATCGTATTTATATATTTCTGCCACAATACTTGCGAACTCATTTGTAAAGCTTCCAGAAGGGTTGCTGTACAATTGTAGTATTTGACCCAGTTCTTTATCATTTCTTGAATCGAAGTCCTTAATATATGCAAATATATTATCTATTTCCATCTGGTTTTTCACCAGTTCATCCCAATCTTCCCAGTACAAATCTTCTATATCGTATTTTTTCATATGCATTCCTTCACTTCCCTTTATTATTAATATACCCAAAACCTTGGAAATTAATTGAAATAAATATAGCTAGAAAAATTTCTAGCTATTATTGGAGCAGGGGTTGAATCTGCCTACCTTGTAATGCCTCTTTTATTGTAGGTATAATCATATTGTAATGAGCTATTAGGGAATTTGGCTTTTTTTGAGGGTTATCCTGATTAAATGGCACAAAGTATACGTTCTTTTTATCGAGTAGCACTCCTAGATTTTTCGCATTTGCACCAAGCCCGTCGTTGGTCGATATGGCTATGACTACGGGTTTGCCATTTCTCAGATGTGCTTTGTAGGCCATGGATACTGGGGTGTCTGTAATGGCATTTGCAACCTTAGCCAAGGTGTTTCCAGTACAGGGAGCCAGCACCAAGATATCTAAATAAGATTTTGGACCTATAGGTTCAGCTTCTTGTATAGTAGATATAATCTCTTTTCCAGTTATCTTTTTTATTTCATTTATCCACTCTTCTGCAGATCCAAACCTCGTGTCCATATTTGCTGCATTAATGGACATGATTGGATAAACATCTGCTCCTTCTTCCACCAGTTTTTTTATCTCCTCTATTATAGTGTCAAATGTACAAAATGAACCTGTAATTCCAATTCCTATTTTCAAATTGTTTAACGTCATTTTTCTACCTCCAAATCTTCCACAATATTGTAAATCGTATCCCTCAGAATTCTCGCTGCCGAAAGAGGTGCCACCTTACCTGGTATTCCTAGAGCCCAAGTAACCTTTAACCCCAATTCCTCTGCCTTTTGAAAATCAACTCCCCCCGGGCTTGATGCCACATCTATTATCATAGTCCCTTTATTTACTTTCTTTAATATCCCTTCATCTAATATCTTTACAGGAATTGTATTGTATATAAGGTCCTTGTCTTCTAAATAGTCCACGAGATATTTTATATCTATGGGCTCGTATCCGTAAACCTTTATCCAAGAATGGGCTGAGGATCCCCTAGCTGCTACAAATACCTTTCCGCCCAAGGCCTTTAAACTTTTAGATAATACTTTTCCCACCTTTCCAAACCCCAATACTAATATATTGGAACCAAAAATCGTAGTTCCCATTTTTTCCATGGCAATTTGTATTGCTCCCTCTGCCGTAGGTATACAATTTAGCGCTGCCATGTCCTCTCTGTCCATTAAGTCAATGACCCTTATATTATACTGTTGTGCCAAGTCATATGAATTTTTATCTATTTTTCCTGCTATGAACACTTGGTTTTTCTTCATGGAATCAAAGACTTTATCGACCCTTATATCTCCCTTGTACAGTGGGGTATTTATATGGATACCATCCAAATTAAGGGGAATAGGGCCAACTACTAAATCTGAGTTTTGCAATATATCACTTATACTCTCATCTGAATTAAAACCAGATAATACGCCTTGTTCAAAACCCAACAGCTTTACATTGTGCCCACCTTTTATAAATAGATATGCTAATTCTATATTTCTTTTATCTCCGCCTATTATGGTAATATTCATGGTTCTCCTCCCAAATAACATTAGATATTACATCTTATGTGTGAAAAACCTTCTGGTGCTTGTTCAAGCTATATGTAAAAGAAATAACTGCCTAAATATTAATTTAGACAGTTATTTCTTTATTTCAAATATCTTTGTCGAATAAAAAGGTATTTGTAAACAATGCTCACTAAGGACTTGTCCATTATCTATTAATCCATTTATATCAAATACTGGAATCAATTGAAAATCTTCAATTTCTTTCTTGTATTTTTCTCCGATATGCTGTCTAATAGATTGGTTAGACAATATGCATGGGTGAGGGTTGGCATTGTGTAACACTAGTAGACTATCTTCATGGTCTTCCATCATTATGGTATATATAATCATTTTGCAAGTGGCCAAATATTCCATAAATTTTAGTCTCTCTTTTATTTCAATTCCATCTTTTAAATTAAAAGCCCTATATCTTTTTCTAATAGTTATTAAATCCTTGATATATTTAAAAAAACCATGATTTTTTTCTTTTAAAGACCAGTCGATAGCATTTATTTCTATTGGTGAATTGTATGAGTTTTCCACCATGTATTTGCTTCTTAAAAACTCATTTCCACTGTGTATGAATGGTATACCTTGGGATGTAAATAATATACCGTATGTCAGTTTATTTAACCTCTCCAATGTCTCTTCGTCAGCCTCTGGACAAGCTCTTTTCATTTTATCTGTTAGGATTAAGTTATCGTGAGAGTTTACGTAATTTATTGTCTCCAAAGGGCTAGATGTAAATCCTATATGGGAATCATCATAATAAATAGAACCTGCTATTCCCGTTTCTGTCGCAATCTTATAATCTAAGTTTCCCTGCACAAAACCCCTTCCATATCCATCGTTATCACCTTTTATGGCGTCTCTGAAATCGTCATTAAAAAGTGCAAATTTCATCTTACTTTGTTTGCCTTTAGTGGTCTTTAGCTTGTCAGGTAATGTGGTAACATCAGCTGTCCAAGGCTCACCAAATATTAAGATATTTGGCTTTATTTCTCTCAGACTTTTTATGATTTCTTCTACTGTTTCTATATCTATGAGTGCCATTAAATCGAATCTAAATCCATCTACTTTGTATTCTTGCACCCAAAAAATTAATGAATCTAATATGAATTTTCTCACCATTGGCTTTTCCGTTGCCAATTCGTTCCCACAGGCTGAACCATTAGACAGGCTTCCATCTTCCCGTCTTCTATGGTAATATCCCGGCATTAATCGTTCAAAATTAGAACCTAATGCCCTATATGTGTGGTTATATACCACATCTAAAACCACTTTTATACCCGACTTATGCAGTTCCATTATTAATGTCTTTAATTCTTTAATCCTAGATATTGGATTTTCAGGTTCTGTGGAGTAAGAACCTTCTGGTACATTATATAGCTCAGGATCGTATCCCCAATTATAATTATCTTGCCGATAAAAGTACTCCTTATCTTCCTTCACAGTAAGAAAATCGTATATTGGCATTAAATGGACATGAGTTATACCTAATTCTTCTAAATGACTGATGCCAGTAGAGTATCCCCCAAACTTTGTATCCCTTTGAGCAAATCCCAGATACTTCCCAGGATACTGAACACCTGAACTTTCATGGATAGTAAAGTCTTTTATATGAACTTCATAGATAATTGGTTGTAAATTGCTTTTCTTATTCAATATTTTGTGTTCATTCCAACCCTCTGGGTTGGTTTCCTTTAAATCTACTATTGCTGAACGAATAGAATTTACAGATGAACCTATGGCATAAGGATCCGCCACTTCTTCCCTGCCGTGGAGTAAAAATGTATAGTATTTCCCTTTCAAATCCCCAAATATGGTCAACTCATGTACACCGTCTTCCAATTTTGTCATGGTATGGCTTTCCCTCAAAAAATCATTTGGATTGGAATAAATAAGTACCTCAATCCTGTTTTGTAAAGGAGACCATACCCTAAATACAGTTTTTTCAGTTGAATAGACAATTCCTAAACTTTTATCTGTACTTGGGAAGTTATCATAATTCATAATCCACCTCCTCAATTCCCCAAATCTCGTCAGCATATTTTCTGATAGTGTTGTCTGATGAAAACTTACCTGATTCTGCGATATTGATTAGAGACATCCTATTCCATTTATGGAAATCCCTATATAGTCTGTCGATATTTTCATGGGCAATTTTATAGCTTTCAAAATCCCTTAAAAGGAAATATACGTCGTTATACTTCGTCAAAAGATTGTATAGCTCTGGAAATATTTCGTACCCTGCCATTGCCTCCTGGGAGATTAATTTATCTACAATCTTTTTTATTTCATTATTGTTGTTATATATTTCAAGTGCATTGTAATTTCCCTTCTCATAGTATTCGTAAACTTCGTGACTTTTAAGACCAAATATGATTATATTATCGTCCCCTACTTCTCCTGCAATCTCTACATTTGCACCATCTAATGTAGCCAATGTAACTGCACCATTCATCATAAATTTCATATTTCCCGTTCCCGATGCTTCTTTTGTAGTAGTTGAAATCTGTTCGCTGATATCTGCTGCTGGAAATAAAAGTTCTGCTTTTGAAATATTATAATTTTCTATAAATACTATTTTTATTTTGTCCTTTATGGATATGTCACTGTTGACTATATTTGCAACGGTATTTATTAGCCTTATTATTTCCTTTGCTATAAAATATCCCGGAGCTGCTTTGCCTCCAAAGATGAAGGTTCTAGGTATAATATCTAAATTGGGGTTTTCCTTTAACTTGTCATAAAGATACATAATGTGGAGCACATTTAAAAGCTGTCTTTTGTACTCGTGAATTCTCTTGATATGAATGTCAAATATTGAGTAAGGATTTACCTTTATCCCTTGTGTATCGAATATATATTTTGCGAGTCTTTCTTTGTTCTTATGCTTTATCTCTTGTAATCTCTTTAAGCTATTATCGTCGTCCTTGAACTCCAATAATTTTTCCAGCTCCCAAGGTCTCCATATAAATCCATCTCCTATCCTTTCAATTAAAAAGCTGCTAAGTTCTTCATTTGCATTTAAAAGCCAGCGCCTATGGACTATTCCATTGGTTTTATTGTTAAACTTCTCTGGATATATCTTATAAAAGGCATTTAAGGTATCTTCTTTAAGTATTTTTGTATGCAACTCCGATACTCCATTGATGCTGTGGGAGCCAACTATGGCAAGGTTTACCATTTTTACTTGATTCCTGCTGATTATGGACAATTCGTCTATTGCATTTATATCCTTTACTCCCTTTTCATGCTCTAGGAAATACAAGTATCTATAGTTAATTTCCTCTATTATCATCCATATCCTTGGAAGAATTTCTTTGAAAATCGTAGTATCCCATCTCTCCATAGCCTCAGCTAAAATCGTATGATTTGTAAAACCGAATGTCTTTGTAGTAATCTCCCATGCCTCAGCCCATTTCACATTATTCTCATCTATTAATACTCTCATAAGCTCAGGAATGGCCAGAACTGGATGGGAATCGTTTATTTGAATGGCCCTATACTGGTGAAATTTTTCCAATGGCAAGCCATCTTCCTTAAATCTCTTTATTAAATCCTGCATACTTGCAGAAACTAAGAAGTATTCCTGGATTAACCTAAGCTTTCTTCCCTCTAATGTAGTATCGTCAGGATATAAAAATTGAGTTATGGTCTTCGCATCTATTAATCCTTTAAAAGAGCCGTGGAAATTTCCCTTTGCAAATTCTTTGAAGTCGACATCTTCATATGCCTCAGCTGACCACAATCTTAGATAATTCACAGTATTATTTTTATACCCTAGATAAGGCATATCGTAGGGAACTGCCTTTATACTTTTATAGTTTACATGATTAAATATTAAATCATTACCTAAACCCGAGATATTAATATACCCGCCAATTTTTATTTCATGGCTGTCTTCTTCTCTTTTAAATTCCCATATATTCTGTATATCCATCCAACTATCGGGCAATTCCAACTGTCTATTTTCCCTTATTTTCTGTTTAAATAGACCATTTTCATATCTCAATCCATAGCCATGACCTGGCATTTTAAGGGATGCCAAAGAATCTAAAAATGCCACTGCCAGCCTGCCTAAGCCGCCATTGCCTAATCCTGGATCCCTTTCTTGAGCCAATATGTTTTCCAAGGATATGTCCATCTCTTGAAATACTTGGTTTACCATGTCATACAACCCCAAATATTGAAGATTTTTCTTCATATATGTGCCAGTTAGAAATTCCATGGATATGTAAAACACTTGTTTTACCTTTGTTTCTTTGTAAAGCTTATTTACCCTATGGAAACCTTTCCCTATTTCCTCCCTAAGGACAGTCCCAAGGCTTAAGTATAGTTCCATATCGCTGGATTCCTCTAAAGATTTCCCCGATATTTGGAAGAGTTGTTTTTCTATTTTTTCTAATAATAATTCCTTTGTCATTTCAGTCATTGGTCACCTCTATCAAATTTTTAATCTTTTATATATTTTCATGTATTCTTGAGAAGATTTTCCCCAGTCATTTTTAGATTTCATAGCTTGTTCAATTATCCTATGCCAAACTCCCTTGTCTTCATACAATTGTAATGCAGTTTTTATAGTATTTAGCAATTCATGGGCATTGAAGTTTTCAAAGCTAAATCCAGTTCCCTCTCCAGTATATTTATTATAGGGAATTACTGTGTCTTTTAATCCTCCAGTCTCCCTAACCACAGGTAATGTTCCATATCTTAGGGAAATTAGCTGAGATATGCCACAAGGTTCTGCCATGGAAGGCATCACGAATATATCTGCCCCAGCGTATATCAAATGGGATTCCTTTCCATTGAAATATATTCTCGATCTCAATTTATCCGAATATTTCCATTGGAAATAATTAAATATATCTTCATATTTTTTTTCGCCTGTCCCCAGGACTACGAATTGTATATCTTCCTGAAGTAATTCATCCAATATGTGTACTACTAAATCTAGTCCTTTCATGGCCACTAGCCTACTGACCATTGCCAGTACTGGCACGTCTTTTTTGGGCAGGTCATAAAGATTCTGTAGCTCCCTTTTATTTTTACTTTTATTTTCTATGGTTTGAAAATCATAATTTGCAGAGATGTAATTATCTCTGGTGGGATTGTACAAATCATAGTCTATGCCATTTACAATTCCCGTCAGCTTATGCTGGTTTTTTCTTATGATGCCTTCTAACCCTTCCCCGAAATACTCATATTTGATTTCCTCTGCATAGGTTTTCGACACAGTTGTCAATGCGTCCGAATATGCTATTCCTGCCTTCATAAGGTTTATTTTATCGTAGTATTTTAGCCCGTCTTCTACTATATATTCATCTGAAAGGCCGCCTATGTCCTGAAGGATGAAACTGTCAAAGATGCCTTGGTATTTAAGATTGTGTATGGTAAATACAGTTTTCATATCCTGATAAAATGGATCCCCTTTGGCAAAATCCTTTATATATAGGGGAACCAGGCCTGAGTGCCAGTCATTTGAATGTACAATGTCCGCCTTGAAATTTATTTTCTTTAGAAATATTGCAACAGCCTTGGAAAAATAGATAAATCTTTCTCCATCGTCGTATTCTCCGTAAATTCTGTCTCTTTTAAAGTAATATTCATTATCCACAAAATAATGGGTTACTCCATTGTAAATTGTGGAAAATACGCCTACGTATTGGTTTCTCCATCCTAAATCCATGGAAAATTCAGTTTCCTTTTTCATAGTAGATTTTAGCTCATCGCTTATGGACCAGTACAAGGGCATGATAACCCTTATATCCTGTTTCTTTTCTTTTAATGCCTTTGGAAGAGACCCTGCCACGTCGGCTAGTCCACCTGTTTTGACAAAGGGTGCAGCTTCCGAAGCTACATATAATATTTTCATAGGATCATTCCTTCACTATTCTTTGATATTTTTCTACTACATAGGGTGCCAATATGCTGCCTCCTATATTCACGCCTTTTCCTATAAATGTCTGTTTATCCAATACAGCATTAACTACAATTGCATTTTCCTCAATAACCGATTTTTGCATTACAACTGAATTCTTTATAAAGGCACCTTTTCCGATTTTAACCCCTCTAAATACAATTGAATTTTCCACATCACCTTCTATGACACATCCATTGGCGATTAGTGAATTTTGAACATTTGAAGATTCTGTATATAGGGTGGATGGTTCATCCTTTGATTTCGTATAGATTGCACCGCCTTGAAAAAATAATTCCCTTGATATATCCTTTGACAATAGATTTAAATTTGCCTTATAAAAGGATTTCAAATCCCTGATAGTCTCCACATGGCCCTTAAATTCGTAAGTGTTTATCTTGTATTTGTCTTTATATAAAATAATAGCATCTTTAAAATAATTGGTGTTTCCCTGCTCTATTGAATCTTTCAAAATCTTTATAAAAATGTCCTTTTTAACAAAAGCCATGCCTATATAGTGATTAAATCTCTTTTCCGTTGATAAATTTACCCCCAAATTCTCAAAAACATTATCTTCCCCAACATGGATTTTATCACAATTTATTAGGTTTCCATCTGGATCCAGCTGTTCCCTATATATTAAAGTTATATCAGCCCCAGTATCTATGAAAAACCTGAAAGCATCTCCTATATTTAGCTTGGCGATAATATTTGGGTTGCTAAGAAATATATATTCTTCTCTAGTTCTATCAAAAAACTCCATTGTACTGTAAAATTGTGCAATGTCCCCAAAATGAGTCCCAACATGATTGTCATTTATAGGTGGATATAGAAAAAGTCCATTTATCCTCCTATTTAAATCCCAAGGCTTACCATCTCCCAAATGGTCCATGGTAGATCTAATTTTTTCTCCTGTATATACAGCTATGGTCCTTAGACCATGGTTGACCATATTTGAGATTGTAAAATCTATAAGCCTATATCTGCCCCCAAAGGGCAACATATAGGATGGTCTGTTTTTGCATATTCCACCGAAGTTACTGTCCCTTTCTAATGTGGTTATTATTCCTAGACATCTATCCATCTCTCCGCCCCCTATTCTTCCCAGATTTTCTTTCCCGATACTAAATATATCTTATTGTCCCCTATTTCTCCAATCCTTTTATCTTCCTCAATTACTGTATCTTCCAGTATTACTGCGTTGTTAACTACAGCCCCTGATTTAATGGTGCAATTAGATAGGACAACTGAATTGTTGATAATCGCACCAGGTTCAACTATAATTTCACTAAATAATATACTGTTATTTAACTCTCCCATGATATGACAACCTTCATTAATCAAAGAATTATTTACTATAGCCCCTCTAGCAATATATTGTGGAGGAAGGTTTTTGTTTTTCGTATATATTCTCCAAGATTTGTCATATAAGTTGAGGGTGTTTTTATCATCTAGCAAATCCATATTTGATTCCCAGTAGCTCCGAACTGTGCCCACATCTTTCCAATACCCTTTAAAATTCCAGGCATACATCTTTTTTTCCTCTTCCAACATTTTGGGCAAAACATTTTTTCCAAAATCGTGAACAGAGTCCTTATCCTTGTTGTCTTTTCTTAAGTACTTTCTCAATTCCTTCCAATTGAACATGTATATGCCCATTGAAGCCATATTGTTCTTTGGCTTTGGAGGTTTCTCCTCGAATTCGATGATTTTGTCTTTTTCGTCTACGTTGATTATCCCGAAACGAGATGCCTCCTCCCAAGGAACCTCCATAACTGCTATGGTCACATCGGCTTTTTTTCCCTTGTGGTAGTTTAAAAGTTGATTGTAATCCATTTTGTAAATATGGTCCCCCGACAATATCAGTACGTACTGAGGCTCCAATTCGTCTAGGTAATCGATGTTTTCATATACGGCATTGGCAGTACCCGTATACCATCTTCCACCTTCTTCCGATGTAAAGGGCGGCAATATTCTAAGGCCACCTATGTTCCTGTCATAATCCCAAGCAGAACCTATACCAATATGCGTATTCAGCAAATACGGCTTATATTGGGTAAGTATCCCGATATTTGAAATCCCTGAATTAGTGGCATTGCTCAAGGCAAAATCTATAATCCTATACTTTCCCCCAAAAGGTACTGCTGGTTTAGCTATTTTACTTGTTAAAGCTTTTAATCTAGATCCCTGTCCTCCAGCCAACAGCATGGCAACTACTTTATTTCCCATCAATTTAATCCCCCCTAAGTTTTAAATACAAACCTCCCAAAGGCGGTATGTCTACCTCTAAAGTATAATCCCTATTGTGATTTGGAGCATTTTTTGTCCTGTAGGATTTTACTCTCTTTACTTTGCCTCCATATCTTCTGTGATCGCTATTTATTATGGTCTTGTAAACCCCCTCCTCTGAAACTCCTATAGGATAAGAATTTCGAGGGACAGGTGTGAAATTAAGCACCACTATTACCTTTTCCCCTGTATTACCTATTCTTTCAAAAGCAATTATACTTTCACTATGATTTGTATGCTCTATCCATTGAAACCCATCATAAGAAGTGTCTTGTGAATATAAGCAATCTTCAGATGTATATAGTTTGTTTAATTCTCTTACGTAATTTTTAATTTTCTCGTGCATCTCATAGTCCAATAAAAACCAGTCGAGCTGCTCCCATTCGTTCCATTCAATAAACTGCCCAAATTCCCCGCCCATATACAAAAGTTTTTTCCCTGGATGAGCATACATATATAAAAATAGTAGCCTTAAATTTGCAAATTTCTCTTCATATGTCCCAGGCATCTTGCTAAGTAAAGATTTTTTACCGTGGACCACTTCGTCATGGCTCAAGGGCAATATGAAATTTTCTGAAAAGCTGTATGTTATGGAAAATGTCAAGGCATTTTGATTTCCCTTTCTAAAATAGGGATCTGTCTCCATATATTCTAATATGTCGTTCATCCAGCCCATATTCCACTTGTAATTAAATCCTAACCCTCCTTTGTCAATTGGATGTGTGACTAAGGGCCAGGATGTGGATTCTTCTGCAATCATCATTGTATTGGGATAATTTTCAAAGACGACCTTATTTAATGTTTTTATAAATTCAATGGCATCTAGGTTTTCTCTGCCTCCATATTTGTTTTTTAAATCTTTGCCAGCAAAGTCTAAGTACAGCATATATGCCACAGCATCTATTCTTAAACCGTCTATGTGATAATAGTCATGCCAATATATAGCATTGGAGATTAAAAAACTAAGTACTTCAGGCTTTGAAAAATCAAAATTCAATGTTCCCCATTGTTCATTCTCTGCAAAATCCCTATTTTCCCATTCAAAGCACGCTCCTCCATCAAATTCAGCCAAGCCAAAATCGTCTTTGCAAAAATGAACCGGTACCCAGTCTAGTATTACACCTATACCCATATTGTGACATTTATTTACAAAATACATGAAATCCTTTGGTGTACCATAGCGACTAGTAGGTGCAAAGTAGCCTGTCACTTGGTATCCCCAAGATCCATCATAAGGATGCTCCATAATAGGCATAAGCTCTATATGGGTATATCCCATGGTCTTTACATATCTCACCAAAACATCTGCCAATTCCTTATAAGAATAAGGTGAACCGTCTTCCTTTTTTCTCCAGGACATGAGATTTACTTCGTATATGGATACCGCTTTATTATAGTTTTCTTTTCTACTTTCTATCCATTCTTTATCTGTCCACTGAAATCCCCCAATATCATAATACTTCGATGCAGTATGAGGACGTGTCTCAGCGTGAAATCCATAAGGATCAGATTTAATTCGCTCCTGCCCATCTACTCCTACGATTCTATATTTATAGGAGTCAAATTCCTTCACTTCTGAAACTACGACATTCCACAGACCACTGTTTTCTATTTTTCTAAGTGGTAGGCTTGTCCTATGCCAATTGTTGAAATCCCCCATTAAATATACCTCTTTGGCATTAGGTGCCCATAGAACAAATCTGACACCAGTCTGAACTCTATGGGCACCTAAAAATTCATAAGATCTATAATATGTTCCCTCGTGGAAAAGATAAGAATCCAGTTTTCCATCTTTTACATAAGTATATTTCACCAAATTCCCTCCTTATTTGTTGCCTCAATCATCTAAAAAAATTCATCTCTATAATATAAGCCAGTATCCCCACTATAAGGGCTGGAATTGTATTAAATACAGTAGCCCACACGGCAGATTTTTTATCTATTGCTATGAGGGGAAATAGTGCATCTCCATCTTGTGATATGGCGTTGGCCAATAGTGCCGCAAAGGGCAGCATTCCCCTAGTATATAGAGTAACAAATATTATTTGGGGACCGCACCCAGGTATGATGCCAACTGCAACTCCCAGCAATACAGAAATTATCCCCGTTTGTGTCAGGAAGGACGTAATGGCCATCTCCCCTGCTAAATAATTTCCTGAACCTAAAAATAATACAAATATTTCATATGCTAAATATGCTAAAAAAACCCATGTCCCGACAAAAGCTGTATCTTGAGCATTGTGAACTACTGTTTCCTTTAGATTTAAAGTCTTTAATTCAGATTCTTCGTGGGTAGTATTTTGAATTATTTTCTTACCCATAATCATCATTAAAAGAGAAAAGGCACTTCCTAAAACTCCTATGACTGTTCCCAAATGGGGTACAAAGAGATTGTTTAAATCAATTTGAAATAAATCCATTACACCTAAAACCAATCCTACACCTATGACTATCCAGTATACAAAATAGGCGCTATGGGTAAATTCATATCCCAATGTGTCCATATCTTGATGCCCTTTGATGTTGTGGTGGAGTATAAGGTCTATATAGTCTCCCTCTTCGTGGCCAATGTGAACTATATCGTGAATATGCCTGCCCGACTCCCTTTCTTGTATTTCATGGCTGTCTTCTCTTTTCTTTTTCATGCTTTCCCTTTTTTTGGTTATACCTTCAAGTAAATGACCTCCAAATTCGTAATAATCCACTATATAGCCAGTTACCACAGCTACTGCAAAGGACAAAATACTTACAATAATGTATTGTACTGGCATTACCGACATAAGTACAAATGCAGAATCACCCATGGTGGCGATTAAAGTTGCTACTACGGTGCCAAAACTTACGCTGCCCTTTGGGAAAAGAGGCATTACAAAAATTGCTCCTCCACAACCAGGTGTAAGCCCTAAAAACGAGCCAATTATCGGTTGAGCTTTTTTTGACTTTTCTATTTTCTCAACTAGTTTTCCCGACAACTTATAATCCACATATCCAAAAATTATTAACACTGCCCCGACAAAAGCCGTTACCTGAATAAATGCGTTTTCTGCACTGTACAAAATCAATCTAAAAATTTCTCCTCCCAAATTATCCCTCCTTAAATATAAAATCCATATATTACTTGTATTCCCCACATTAGAAACGGGAAACATTTTTCCATATTATATTATAAGTATTTTCTGTTTTTGTTACTTGTCCTTAGAATAAAAACAATACTCCGACACCAATTACAGTAACCAATGCACCCAATAATTCTTTGACTTTTGGCCTATCGTTAAATACTAAAATCGATATGGGAATAATGGTGACAGGTACTATGGCAGTTATGGTGGAGGATATTCCTGCCGATGTATACTGCAGGGATAAAAGGGATAACCCCACACCAATAAAAGGTCCAAATATGGAACCTATGCTTATTTCCGTCAATGCTCTCATATTTTTAAAGGCTTCCTTTACATTACCCCATTGTTTTCTATAAAATATTAAGGCGGCGAAACTAATAAGCCCTGTTACCATCCTTACCTGAGTAGCTGCAAAGGGATTATAATCGCCCATGCCATATTTACTGAACATCAACCCTACTGCTTGTCCCAATGCACCCAAAAATGCATAGGTCAAACCTTTTACGGAGTATTTGACTTGAATCTTTTTTTCCTCAGGATTTTTCCCCAATATAACTAAAGCAATACCTGTAAGAGTAATAGCCATTCCAATAAGGCTTATTAGCCCTAAGGTCTCTCCAAATATTACATATCCCATTAAAGCAGTAATAGGGGGAGATGTGGCCATTATCAACATGGAAATTCTAGAGCCAACTTCCAAATAAGACTGAATTAAGAATAAATCTCCTATGAAAAAACCAATTAAACCTGAGATGCTTAAAAATATCCAATGTCTAGAGGTAGCATCTACTGGAAGTAAAAGTCCCCTAGAGAAAAAGGTAAATATACTGATAAAAATGAAACCTGTAATTAATCTAATAAAATTTACAGTCAAAGATCCTACTTTCTTTCCCGATAACTCGAAAAAAAACAGCTGACATTGACCAGCAAAACGCAGTACCAAGAGCAGCTAGTTCTCCTAAATTTGATTTAATCATGATGTCCCTTCTTCCTTTGTATTATAATATATATAATATAGTATTTTATTTGCTTATTCAATACCTTTATAGAACTACTGTTTCTAATAAAAACCACCTCAAAGGTTTATTCACATACCTTTGAGGTGGTATAAGGAAATTATTCAAGTCTAATTAATAATTCTCCTGCTTCTACGTTTTGTCCTTCTTTTACTGCAATAGATTGCACGGTGCCTCCTACAGCAGCTGTTATCTGAGTCTCCATTTTCATGGCCTCTATAACTGCTACCAGTTGTTTTTCTTTGACCGTTTCTCCTTCTTTAACCATTATCTTCGAAATAAGTCCAGGTATGCTGGCCCCTATTTCTAGTTTGTTTTCTGGATTGGCAATCTGCTTGATTGTTTCTTCTTTTACTACTTTACTGGCTCTGTCGAATATCTTTATAGCTCTTCTACTGTCATTTACCTCGAAGTATAAGGTCCTGTATCCCTCGTCATCTAACCTTCCTATCTCTAGAAGCTTAATAACTAGTCTTTTGCCATCTGCAATTTCAACTTCTCCGATTTCACCTTCCCTTAGGCCGTGGAAAAATATGTGACTTTCCATTCTGCTGAAATCCCCATTATCCTTTAAATAATTTAAGTAATCTTCAAATACTTTGGGATATAATGCATAGGATAAAATATCTTTTCTCTCTCCATCTAGGTTGAACTTCTCCTTAAGATGTTTTTTGATTTTTCCAAAATCCTCTTGTTCCAATAACTCTCCTGGCCTTATGGTAATAGGTTCCTCACCCTTTAAAACCAATTTTTGCAGTTTTTCTGGAAATCCTCCCATGGGTTGACCCATCATTCCTTGAAAATACGATACGACAGAGTCTGGAAATGCCATGTCCTTAGCTTTATCGTATATATTGTCAGGAGTTAAATCATTTTGCACCATAAATATAGCCATATCTCCCACCACCTTTGAAGTAGGGGTTACTTTTACTATATCTCCTAGCATTTCATTGACTGTTTTGTACATTTCCTTTACGTGATCAAATCTATGTCCTAATCCAAAGCTCTCCACTTGAGGTTTTAAATTAGAGTATTGACCCCCTGGAATTTCGTATTTATATATCTCTGCAGTACCAGATTTCAAACCAGATTCGAATTGACTGTATATAGGTCTTATGGTTCCCCAATAGTCTGATATAATCTGAAGGTCATCTACATTTAATCCCGTACTCATGTTTGTGTGCTCTAGAGCTGCCACAACTGAGTTTAAGGCAGGTTGACTTGTCAGGCCTGCCATACTATTAAACGCTGTATCCACTATGTCAACCCCAGCGTGGGCTGCCATCAGAACTGTAGCTATGCCATTGCCGCTGGTGTCGTGGGTGTGCAGGTGTATGGGTATCTTTATTTCAGATTTTAAAGCCTTTACCAATTCATATGCCGCCTGTGGTTTTAAAAGGGATGACATATCCTTAATTCCTAGAATATGGACTCCTGTCTTTTCTATTTCCTTTGCGGATTTAATATAATAATCCAAAGTATATTTTGTTTTGGATTTATCTAATATATCTCCTGTATAGCAGATACATGCTTCCGCCACCTTACCTACTTTTAATACCTCGTCTATGGCTACTTCCATTCCCTTTAGCCAGTTTAAGGAATCAAAAATTCTAAATACGTCGATGCCTTTTTCAGCTGCTTCCCTTACGAATTCCCTAATTACATTGTCGGGGTAATTTCTATAGCCAACTGCATTGGAACCCCTTATTAACATTTGAAGTAGTATATTTGGTATTTTCCTTCTTAGAAGTTCCAACCTTTCCCAAGGAGACTCATTGAGAAATCTGTATGCCACATCAAAGGTCGCTCCTCCCCACATTTCCAATGAAAATAAATCCTTGCCCAGTACTGAAACTGCCTTTGCTATTCTAAACATATCTGAGGTTCTGACCCTAGTAGCCATCAATGACTGGTGTGCATCCCTCATGGTAGTGTCTGTAATTAAAAGGGATTTATTGTCTTTTATCCACTCCACCAGACCCTCTGGTCCCTTTTCATCTAATATTTGTTTTGTACCGTATTGATTTTTTGGCCTCTCGATTCTAGGCACTTTCGGTATATCAAAATCCGGTTTATTCCCCTTTGTTTCGTTTACTACTTTTTCTCCAATATAATTTAAGATTTTCAGCTCTATATCTTCTTTTGCCCTTATTTCGAAAAGCTCAGGATTGTAAGTAATAAATCCCGTATTGCATTTGCCACTTAAAAATTCAGGGTGATTTAGGACATTTATCAAAAATGGTACATTTGTCTTTACTCCCCTAATCTTCAACTCTCTCAGAGCTCTTTTTACTTTTCTTGCGGCGTCCTCAAAGGTTCTGGAATGGGATGTTACCTTAACCAATAGACTATCGTAATATGGGCTGATGTTTGCACCTGTAAATCCACTGCCTCCATCTAATCTAATTCCATAGCCTGAACCAGTTCTATAGATATCTATATTGCCAGTATCTGGAGCAAAACTATTTAAAGGATCTTCCGTAGTTACTCTACACTGAATGGAATAGCCCCTAGGTTGTATATCTTCTTGCGATTTAATTCCGATTTCATCTGAGTCAAGAGAATATCCTTGAGCCACCAGTATTTGTGACTGAACCAAATCAATACCTGTTACCATTTCTGTAACTGTGTGCTCCACCTGTATTCGAGGATTTACTTCAATAAAATAGTGCTTACCATAATCGTCCAATAAAAACTCTACTGTACCTGCATTTCTATAATCTACAGCCTTAGCAATCTTTACAGCATCATCGCAAATGTTTTTTCTTTGATCCTCTGTAATAGAAAAAGCGGGAGTGTACTCTATAACTTTTTGATGTCTTCTCTGTATGGAACAATCCCTTTCATATAAATGAACTATATTTCCGTATTTATCTCCCAAAACTTGAACTTCTATATGCTTAGGTTTTATAAGATATTTTTCTATGAAAATATCGTCGATGCCAAATGCCTTTTTCGCTTCATTTTTAGCACTATGATACTCTGTAATCAAATCCTTTTCATCTTTTACAACCCTCATTCCTCTACCACCGCCGCCTGCTGCTGCCTTTAATATGACGGGATACCCTGCAAATTTTGCAAATTTCAAGGCTTCTTCTTCCGTAGTAACTGCCTTTTCTATACCAGGTATAGTAGGCACTCCTACCTTGCTAGCCACCTTTTTCGACTGAATTTTGTCTCCAAGGCTAACCATCATATCCGATGTAGGGCCTATAAATTCGATGCCCACTTCTTCACATTTCCTTGCAAACTCAGGATTTTCCGATAGAAAACCGTAACCTGGATGGATAGCATCAACGCCTTTTTTCAATGATAGCCTAATTATCTCATCAATATTCAGATATGCTTCTACAGGGCCTTTGTTTTTTCCTATTAAATAAGACTCATCAGCCTTTGTCCTAAAAAGTGAATTTTTGTCCTCTTCCGAATATACGGCTACTGTCCTAATCCCCAGCTCATTGCATGCCCTGAATATTCGTATTGCAATTTCTCCCCTGTTTGCCACTAAGATTTTGTTTATTTTTTTCTGCATCGCTTACACCTCCAATTATTGATACAATTACTTTGACTAGAACGCCATTTCTTTCAGTATTTCATCTGTAAATTCATCGGTACTGAGGCTACCTCCTAAATCCATGGTTCCATGGCTTTTTAGAGTTTTTGTCAAGGCCTTTTCTATTTTTTCTGCACCTTCGACTTCATCGATGTACCTTAGCAACATTATACCAGATAAAATTGCAGATGTGGGGTTTGCTATATTTTTATTTGCAATATCTGGTGCTGTACCGTGTACTGCTTCAAATATGGCAATCTCTTTTCCTATATTTCCGCCAGGAGCCAGCCCCAATCCTCCAATTAATCCTGCTGCCATATCAGATAGTATATCTCCATATAGGTTTGGAGCCACAATTACATCGTAATTCCTCGGAGATTGAACTAATTTCATGGACATGGCATCTATAATTACGTCTTCAAATTCTATGTCTTCGTACTCTTTGGCTACTTTTCTGCCCGACTCTAAAAATAACCCATCGGATAACTTCATGATATTTGCCTTGTGAGTTAAAGTAACCTTCTTTCTATTTTCTTTTCTGGCTAAATCAAAGGCGTATCTGATTATCCTTTCACTAGCCTCTCTCGTTATAATCTTTATACTCTCAGCTGCATCTTTTCCCACCATATGCTCTATGCCTAAGTACAAATCCTCTGTATTTTCCCTTACTATGACCAAATCTATGTCGTCGTATAAACAATTCTTCACAGGGTAAGATTTTATGGGCCTGACATTTGCATATAAATCTAGGGTCTGCCTCAGTTGTACATTTATGGATCTAAAACCCCCGCCCACTGGCGTGGTAACAGGTCCTTTTAACGCTACCTTATTCGTTTTAATACTATTTATTGCGTAATCGGGCAAAAGCATCCCTTGGTCCTCTAAGGCCTTCTCTCCTACTATTACCTTATCCCAATTTATAGATATGCCTGTTGCCTCAATTACTTTGACGGCAGAGGCAATGACCTCAGGTCCAATGCCGTCGCCGTATATTAATGTAATATTATGCGTCATTTTTTTCTCCTTTCAAATTGAGAAGTCCCCCTGCCCTTAATATGTTTTTTTCTCTCTCTTTAATATTTAAATTTAATAGATATCTTTTTCCCTTTGTTTTATTTAATATTGAAATATCCTCTTTATCTAATTGTCCCAGTATGTCTTCCAAAACTAGTTCATCCAATATATCTAAATCGTCGTAGTCTTCCTTTGATTTAAACTCCAGCGGCAATATGCCATTGTTGATTAAATTTTGTTTGTGAATTCTAGCAAAGGACTTAGCTATTACTCCCTTAACTCCAAGATATAAAGGTACCAATGCAGCATGTTCTCTACTGGAGCCTTGGCCGTAATTTAATCCAGCTATAATAAATCCTCCTCCATTTTCCTTTGCCCTACTTGGAAATTCCGAGTCACAGGGAATTAGGCAATATTCAGATAAATAAGGAATATTAGATCTATAGGGTAATAGCTTTGCATTGGAAGGCATTATATGGTCTGTGGTTATATCGTCCTTTACTTTTATCAATATCCTGCCTTCTACTGTATTTCCCATGGCTTTTCCCTTTGGGAAAGGCTTGATATTTGGACCACGAATTATCTCTATATCTTTTCCATCTTCTGCTGGTTCTACAATTAAATTGTCATTTATCAAAAACTTTTCTGGCATCTCAATATTTATGCCTTCAATATATTCTGTAGGATTTGTTATATATCCCGTTATTGCAGATACTGCAGCTACCTCTGGGCTAGATAAATATACATCTGCCGATGTAGTACCGCATCTACCTTGAAAATTTCTATTAAAGGTCCTGAGGGATACGCCATTGGTAATGGGTGCCTGTCCCATACCAATACATGGTCCACAGCCTGATTCTAATATTCTGGCCCCCGCCGAAATTAGCTTTGCTAGTCCTCCGTTTTCAGCTAGCATATTTAATACCTGCTTTGAGCCTGGCGATATGACTAAGGACACGTCCTCGGCTATGGTTTTCCCATCTAGCAGCTCCGCCGCCTTCATTAAATCCATATAGGATGAATTTGTACAGCTCCCAATGGCAACTTGATTGACCTTTATCTTACCTAAATTAGATACAGGCTCCACATTATCTGGGCTATGGGGACAAGCTGCCATTGGTTCCAATCTATCTAAGTCTATGGTTATTTCCTCATCGTATAAGGCATCTTCGTCGGCTAAAATTTCTCTAAAATCATTTTCTCTGCCTTGAAGCCTTAAAAATTCCAAAGTTACTTCATCAGAAGGGAATATAGATGTAGTCGCTCCCAGCTCTGCTCCCATATTTGTTATGGTTGCCCTTTCGGGAACAGTCAATGATGAAATCCCCTCACCAGTATACTCAAATACCTTATTTAATCCACCTACTACTGTATATCTCTTTAAAACCTCAAGGATAATGTCCTTTGCAGCCACACCGAGCTTCAATTTTCCCTTTAATTCTACTTTTACAATATGAGGCATGGTAATGTAATATTCCCCTCCCGCCATGGCTACAGCCACGTCAAGACCTCCCGCTCCCATGGCTAACATCCCAAGTCCCCCTGATGTAGGAGTGTGGCTGTCAGATCCTAGGAGCGTCTCGCCAGGAACTGCAAATCTTTCCAGGTGAACTTGGTGGCATATTCCATTTCCTGGCTTTGAAAAATATATACCATACTTTTTTGCAACGGTTTGTATATATAAATGGTCATCTGCATTTTCAGGCCCAGTTTGTAGCATATTGTGATCTATATAGGCTACAGATTTTTTTGTCCTTACTTTATCAACCCCCATGGCTTCAAATTGCAAATAAGCCATGGTACCAGTAGAATCTTGTGTTAAAGTCTGATCTACAATTATTCCTATTTCCGTGCCTCTTTGAAGTTTACCAACTTTTAAATGTTCTTTTATGATTTTTTCAGTTACTGTCAATCCCATTTTTATTCCTCCATCTACTATATTGCCTTGGTTTGCGATGTATCCAGTATATGTGGTATATACTTATACGCTAAACCTTTCAGCTCCTCATTTGTAATACTGGATATTCTTCCATTCTCATATTGGTCGTCAATCCATTTTTTTATAGGCAATATTCTTTGATCATTTTTTTCTATTTTTCTATTATTGTCTAATCTAAAGAATCCATTTATCCATGCTGCAATCCCTGCTAAGCCAGAGTATGAATTCACAGCTACCAAGGGTGCTTTTCCTAAAATCTTTTCCGTATCAAAACTATTGTAGATTTCCTTGTTCTTTAACATTCCATCGGCATGGATTCCAGCCCTAGTAATGTTAAATTCGCTTCCTACGAAAGGAGTGCGTGCAGGAACTATATATCCTAATTCTCTTTCAAAATAGTCTGCTATATCTCCAATAACTTTTAAATCCATGTCCTTTGTGTTCCCTTTTATTTGTCCATATTCAAACACCATGGATTCGAGAGGACAATTTCCAGTTCTCTCCCCTATTCCAAATAATGTGGAGTTTACTGAGGAACCGCCATAAAGCCATGAAGTGGAGGAATTCACTACTACATTGTTAAAATCATTGTGCCCATGCCACTCAATAGATGAAGATGGCACTCCACAGTAATACCTTAACCCGTGTATTAAAGCTGGTACTGATCTTGGAAGTTCAGACCCTATATATGGTATACCTAAACCCAAAGTATCAGCAGCTCTAATTTTTACAGGCATATTGTATTTATCTGACAGCTCCATTAAATTCTTTGCCAAAGGTGCTACAAATCCGAAAAAATCAGCCCTTGTTATATCTTCAAAGTGGCATCTTGGAATTATTCCGTTTTGAAGGGCAGCCTCTGCAATAGATAAGTATTGAGTCATTGCTTCTTTTCTCGTCATATTTAATTTGTGAAATATATGATAGTCAGAACTGGACATCAATATACCAGTTTCCTTTATTCCCATTTCCTTTACTAACTTGAAATCTTCTTTGTTTGCTCTTATCCAAGAAGTAATTTGAGGGAAATCATAATTCCTATCCATACATTGTCTTACTGCTTCCCTATCTTTTTCAGAATACAAGAAAAATTCCGTTTGCCTAATGATGCCAGAACCGTTGTCCAATTGGTGTAAATAATCGAAAATCCTAACAATTTGTTCTACGGTCATTGACGACATGGACTGCTGCCCATCTCTAAATGTTGTATCCGTAATCCATATATCTTCTGGTATATCCATTGGCATTTGGATGTTATTGAATTTTACCTTTGGTATTTCTGAATAAGGAAAGGTCTCCTTGTAAAGATTTGGTCTTAAAGTATCGATGTTGTTGTAAATCATTTTATTTCCCCCTTGTCTTTTTTGCAAGTTTAAAATGTCTTCTTGCTCTTTGTTCTTTTAAACTTTAATTGTGGTTTTTTCTTCCACAAGAGATTGTTTGATGTAAGTAAGTTTGAGTCACAATAATATTGTATTGATACAACGTGTATTTTGCTGTCTTTAATCAGTATTAATTTTAACTTATTGTACCCATTTACTTATATGCTTTTAAACTATATGCTATTTATTTTAACACAGAAAAAAATAAATGCAATAGTTTTTTGCAAGTTTTTTTATTTATCTTGCATTTATTTATAAAAAAATACAATATGCCTTTAAATGAGACATATTGCCAGTATATGTATAGGGTATTTAATTTTTGATTCTAATCTTTATAGATTATTGTTCCACTATTTCCTTTTAAAGCTTTTTCCGCTTCATATAAAGAGGCAATTACGGATTTTCTTTCCTTCTTGGACTGTACAAACTCCACCGCTGCCATTACTTTTGGTAGCATACTTCCCTTTGCAAATTGATTATTTTCCATATATGCCTTGGCTTCCCCGACGGACATCTTATCTAGACCAATCTCATTCTCTTTGCCAAAGTTAATCGAGACCATTGGCACAGCAGTCAATATAAAGAGATAATCCATATCTAGTAAATCTGCAATTTTAGCACTAGCCAAATCCTTGTCTATGACGCCGTCAATCCCCCTATAACCTAACTTATCTTTTATGACTGGTATACCACCTCCACCGACAGTAATGACAATATGGCCCTTTTCCACCAATGCCTTAATCGATTCTTTTTCAACTACATCTATTGGTTTAGGCGATGGTACCACTCGTCTATAACCTCTGCCAGAATCTTCAATCATGATGTAGCCTTTTTCCCTTTCAATTACAGCTGCTTCTTCCCTCATGTAAAATTTACCAATAGGCTTTGTTGGGTTGTCAAAGGCTTTATCATTTTCCTCCACTACTACCTGAGTTATTATTGTAGATACATTTTTGGTTATATTTCTTTTATTTAATTCCTCCAGTATTCTGTTTTGTAAATGGTATCCAATATAACCCTGACTCATGGCTACACACTCTGGGAATGGCATATTCACATCTTCCATAGCTAGATTTATCATGCCCACCTGAGGACCGTTCCCATGGGCTACTACGATTTCATGTCCCTGTTCCACTAAATCCACTATTGCCTTTGCAGACTCCTTTGCTATATCGTACTGCTCCTTGGGATTATTTCCTAGGGCGTTTCCCCCTAAGGCTACTAATATTTTGCTCATTCTTTGCCTCCACAATTTTTGACTTTTTTTATTTATTATTATGATTTTACACCTTTTATTTTATTTTGCAACAAAAAAATAAAAACAGGGAAAGTTTCCCTGTTTAAAAATCAATTTATTCGCCCTTATATGGGTTTTCTATTTTACCAGCTTTTAATTCTTCAATTGCTTCGTATACTGCATCTTTCACGTCCTGTCCGATGTCATCGGTCCATTGCATGTCAAGTACGCCGTCTGCCCAACCTAAGGAGACGCCCTCTGGTTTTAGTTCACCATCTATTAACTGTTGAACTGTACCTTTAAATAACCCTGGGGTATTGTAAGTTACAGAGGACAATACTGTTCCTGGAGCTACTTCGTTTTGAGGTGAAATATAACCAACTGCTTTAACTCCCTTTGTCTTTGAGGCTTCAATGGAGCCAAGTCCAACTTCATTGGCACTACAGAAGATTACATCTGACCCAGCTTCTGCCATAGCAAGGGCTGTTTCCTTACCTTTTTGTATGTCTTCCCAAGAGTTTACATATGTTTTAGTCACTTGAATTTCTGGATCTATTCTCTGAGCTGCTGCCTCAAAGGCATCTAAAGTGCCTGCTATAACTGGGAATGGGAATGAACCTATTGCACCCATTTTCTTTGTATCTGTGTTCATAGCTGCAATTATACCTGCTATATATCCGCCTTCCCATTCTCTAACGCCTATACCGCCAACATTTGGCTCTTGTCCTTCTTCACTGTTGATTACCATATAGAATGTATCTGGGAATTGTGGTCCTACGTTTACAGCTGCATCATAAAATTGAGTACCATGGGCAAATACTAAATCATATCCCCTAGAACCGTAGTCTGTGAATACTGCCTCAAAGTCTGCTTGCTGAACACTTTCAATGTATTCCATCTTGATACCAAGGTCTTTTTCCACCATTTGTAAACCTTCGTATGCTGTAGCATTCCAGCCTTGATCATTGATTGGCCCTGGAAGCAATAGCACAATCTTATAATCTTTGCCACTATCTTCAGGAGTTGAAGTAGTTTCGCCGCCATCATCACTTGCTGCTGGTGCCGCTGGTGCTGCTGGTGCTTCATCTTTCGGCTGAGTTCCGCAACCTGACAGAGATGCTATTAAAAGCACCGAAATAATCAGTAAAGCAATTATACTTCTCTTTTTAAACATTTCTATTCCTCCTTTGGTTTTGTACGCATTTAACTACATTACAAGTTTAAAACTGGACACCTCCTTCTACTTTATTAAAATTATTTTTCATAAGGGGTTCCGAGAGCCTTTGGCGAAGTAGTACGCCCAACTATACCTGTGACAGCGACGACTGTGAGTATATATGGAAACATCAATAAAAATTGATATGGAATTGATACTCCAGACATCTGTATCCTAATTTGCAGTGCATCTGCTACACCAAAAATTAAGGATGCCATCAGCACGCCCGTTGGACTCCATTTGCCAAAAATGACTGCTGCTACTGCTATGAATCCCCTTCCTGATACCATATTGTCTACAAACATGTTAAATTGACCTAAGGATAAAAAACTACCTCCTAAGCCTGCCAATGCTCCAGAAATCAATACACATGCTGTCCTGACCTTTTCTACAGGTATCCCAACTGTATCCGCTGCCATAGGGTGTTCCCCTACGGTTCTGATGTTTAAACCCAAGGATGTCTTATAGAATATATAATGAGATATAGGTACTAATATAAATGCTATATACACGAGGGCTGTCTGCTTAAACAGTATTTCCCCGATAATTGGTATATCTGATAAAATAGGTATGCTTACTGGCGAAAATGCATTTACTGTTATAGGAACTGTGGTAATCCCAAATAAGGCCCTATAAAAGAAACTAGTGATTCCTACTGCTAACAAGTTAATTGCCACGCCGCTTACTATTTGGTTTATCTTGATTTTTACAGTAATCAGTGCAAAAAGTGCCGCTATGAGCATCCCCGATAATACCGCTACAATGGTTCCTATCCAGTAGCTACCTGTAAAATATGAGCCTACTACTCCTGCAAATGCCCCTACTAACATCATTCCTTCCAATCCAATGTTTACGACTCCAGATTTTTCAGAGTACATTCCACCTAGAGCTGCAAATAATATGGGTACTGAAAGCCTGATGGATGCAGATAAAAGTGCAATAAGAAATGTTATATTAAATATATCTTTCATTATTCTATCACCTTTTCCTTTCTTCTCATATACAGCTCTAATTTTGGCCTTAACATATTTCCCGCTAATACTAATATAATTATCATGGCTTGTATTATACTTACTATATTAGCTGGCACTCCTACTCCCCTTTGCATGGAGTTGGATCCTGTTTGCAGCATACCCAACAGTATAGAAGATACTACAACGCCTGCAGGGTTAGCACTTCCCAATAGGGCTGCTGCTATACCGTCAAAACCAACGTTTTTGGAAAAGTTGTCTAGTAATCTATGGTGTATACCGTTTATTTCTGTAAAACCTGCCACACCAGCCAAGGCTCCACTGATGGCCATGGATATTATGATGCTTTTTTTAATACTCATACCCGAGTATTCGGCACCATCCGGATTAAATCCTACAGCCCTAAGCCTATATCCAAAGGGGGTTTTCCACAGAATTATATACACTATGATAGAGATAATTACTGCAATTACAAATCCTATGTGAAGCCGCGTGTTTGGAACTACGTATGGTAAAAATGCGTTTTTACCTATAAGATCTGTCTGCGGATAAAAACCAATTGATTCCCTAAGGGGTTTGTCGACTAAGTAGCTTATGAGATAAAGAGCTACATAGTTAAACATTATGGTGACTATAATCTCCGACGAGCCAAAAATACCTTTTAAAAACCCAGGTATTAAACCCCAAATAGCCCCCGCTATAATTGCCCCTATTAAGGATAGGGATATGGTCAAAAATGGACTTAAATGCCCTGTCTTTAAACCGACAAAAACAGCAGCCATGGCACCTGCAAACATTTGTCCTTCACCGCCAATATTAAACAGTCCCGTTCTAAATGCAAATGTAAATGCAAGACCTGTCAGTATAATTGGCGTTGATTTTACAAATATTTCTGCTGTGTTATATTTATTTGTAAAGTTTCCGAATATTAAGTATCTGTATGCCTCTAAGGGATTAACATCTATGAACAACAATAAAACGCTTCCCAATAAAAGTGCTAAGAATACAGCAGCAATCGGTATCAAAATCTTTAGTAATTGAAAAATATCAAATTTCTTCACCATCTCTCCCCCTTTAGTTTGCACCGGCCATCATTAATCCAATTCTGTTTTCATCAAAATCGGACTTGTCCATTTCTCCAACGATGCCGCCCTTGTATATGACTGCTATTCTATCAGATAGGTAATTGATTTCCGATAATTCCGTTGAAATCAGAAGAACTGCTGCTCCATCTTCCTTAGCCTTTATTATCTCTTGGTGGATAAATTCAGTAGCACCTATATCTACGCCTCGAGTAGGCTGTACTGCTATTAGCAGCTTTGGCAATTTGTGTATTTCTCTAGCAACAACAACTTTTTGCTGATTTCCTCCTGATAGTTTTTTAGCCTCAGCATGTCTGCCGGGGGTTTTGATTGAATATTTTGAAATCATGTCATCTGCATGTTTGTTTATGACATTAAAATCAAAGAATAAAGTTTTTCTATATGGTTTTTTATAATAGTCTTTTAATATCAAGTTTTCAGATACAGAAAAGTCTAATATCAATCCTCTCTTGTGCCTATCCTCGGGAATATACCCCACTCCCATTTTCACAATCTCTTCTATGGTATTTTCTGTTATATCTTTTCCATCTAATAATATGGTTCCAGAACTGGCCTTCATCAAGCCTACTATTACCTCCGCCAACTCTTTTTGTCCATTGCCATCTACCCCTGCAATTCCCAATACTTCTCCAGAGTTTACTGTAAGACTAATATCATTTAAGGATTTTTCACCTTTCTCGCCCTCATGGGATAGGGATTCTATTTCTAAAATAGGTTCCCCTACCTTGTATTCTTGTTTTCTTTCTATGGGCATTAATTCTCTACCTATCATAAATCTAGCCAATTCAAGTTCATTGGTGTCTTTAGTATCAATGGTTTTGGTGACTTTGCCATCTCTAAGGACAGTAACTCTATCACATACAAACATTACTTCCTTCAATTTGTGAGTGATGAGAATAATCGACATCCCATCTTCGGCCATGATTTTTAACGTGGTAAAAAGTTCCTCAGTTTCCTGGGGTGTTAAGACTGCAGTGGGCTCGTCCATTATGAGAAGCTTGGCTCCCCTATACAAAGCCTTGACTATTTCCACCCTTTGCTGTTGACCAACGGACAAATTTCCAACCTTTGAGTCCAAAGAAATCTCCATTCCGTACTTTTTTGCGATTTCAGATATTTCCTTTTTTAGTTTCTCTTCTTTAATCACCAGGCCTTTTTCTTTACCCATCCCCATGATTATATTTTCCAACACCGTATGAACTGGCACCAACATGAAGTGCTGATGTATCATGCCGATTCCCAAGTCAATGGCATCTTTTGAAGACCTAAGATTTAGTTTTTTGTCTTCAAAAAATATTTCTCCCTTATCCGGTTGATATAAACCGTAGAGAACGTTCATCAAAGTTGATTTTCCTGCGCCGTTCTCACCAAGCAGAGAATGAATCTCTCCCTTTTTTACTTCCAAATTGACATCTTCATTGGCAGCTAATGTACCAAAGTACTTAGAGATTGATACCATTCTTAGTATAGTATTCATATTACCCTCCTATGCCTTAATAGTTTTGCGTATAGTGCTGTTCATTGTTTCAATAAACTTTTTTAATTTCCTTTGTAGGAATTATACAAAAATAATAATATAAAAAGCTTTTTTTTGTGTTTTTCCTATAAGTTACTAATATATCTTTACTTAAAGTCATTTTAGCACTTTATTCCAATGGTGTCAATAATTTATAATGTTAGACAAAAGTTGTCTTTGTGTAGTTTCTATAAATACTAAACTAAATGGGTATTTCTGCAAAAACTATGTTATAATTATAAAAAAACAAATTAGGGATATTAGGAGATGAGAAAATGAAGTTTATTTCATATGAAGTTGGAGGAAGCGAAGAGTACGGCATTTTGAACTTAGATAATACAAAGATAACTCCCATGGGAATTTTGTTAAACGACATGGGCAAAGAGTTACCTGCAAATTTATTAGATTATATACAAAAGTATTCCCACAGCTTAAATGCTGCTTTATTCGACAAAATGAAAATCTTTAAGGATATGGGGGTTTCTTTAGAGGATGTAAAAGTAACTTCACCTATTAAATACCCAAGGAGAAATGTATTTTGTCTAGGCAAAAATTATGTGGACCATGCTATGGAAGTGAAGAGTATACCAAGTGGCAGTGCTGAAGTACCAGAAGAGCCAATTTATTTTACTAAAATAGCAGACCCCGCCATTGGACAAATGGATGAGTTCCCCATTCCTGTGGATTATACAAATAAAATCGACTATGAAGTGGAATTGGCAGTTATAATAGGCAAAGATGGAAAAGATATTTTACCAGAACAAGCAGAGGATTATATATTTGGATATACCATTGGCAATGATATATCGGCTAGGGATATCCAAACAAAACACGTCCAATGGTTTAAAGGAAAGAGTCTAGACGGATTTACCTCCTTAGGCCCTTATATAGTGGATAAATCGGAAATAAGGTTTCCTGTAGAACTAGACATCATTTGTAAGGTAAATGGTGATATAAGGCAAAACTCCAATACTAGAAACTTAATATTTGATATACCAACTATTATCTCAGACCTATCGAAAGGCCTTACATTAAGGGCAGGAGATATTATACTGACAGGTACTCCCGCAGGAGTTGGCATGGGTTTTGAGCCGCCAAAGTTTTTAAAATCTGGCGATGTGGTGGAATGTTATGTTGAGAGCATTGGAACTTTGGTAAATTTAGCTAAATAGAAAGAGGACAGCCATCGGTTGTCCTCCCAAATTTTTCTTCATATATGGTTAATGCTTTTTCCAAGCTGCAAGTCTCTGGGTACCTTCTAGGCTTCTAATCCTTGTAACATCCTGCATCATTTCCAGTACTCCCTTAAAATTACCTTCATCATCCCTAACCGCTGTGAAATTAATATAAATAAATTTCTCACCTGTATCAATCCAAAATTCGGCCTCGTCCTGCACTCCCTCCCTAAATTCATTGATGACACCCATTACCTTATCTAAGCTCTCCTTAGGATGGCAGTTTTGAACTTCACGGCCTATGACCCCTGGACTCCTAGGGAATATTCTGTGCTTAGTATCTGTATAGAATCTGACAATTTCGTTTTCATCTATAAAAGATAAATCTATTTTTAAATGTTTAAAAATTAGATTAATTTGTTCTAAAGTCAACTGTCCTCTGCTAACTTCTAATACAGAATCGCTGGATAAATCTTGTATTATTCCGTGTTTACTCAATAATTGGGATAAATCTTTTATGAGACTGTCATTTACTTCATTTTCACCCTTTTGACCCCTTTTAAAAGAATCTTTATATGCAGGCGGTGTATCAATGAGGCAGTAACCAATTTCATCGTCTCCGCTTCTCATGATTATAAATTCCTCATCTGTAATCAGATTCATTGATGTTGGATATAGAATCTCCTCTTCCTTAACCATCATCTCCTCAATCATATCAATAAGATTCTGTTGCATTCCTAGAAACTCTTCTTCACTTCCTTCTTTTAGAAATACCCTTCCCTTATTTATCATAGCCTCAATATTATCTTCCAATGTCCACATGACTTTTGTAGGTTTATCAAAATCCTTCTTTTCTAAAATAGGATAGAGTTGATTTTGCTTTCTTGCAAAGTGGACCTTTATCTCCCCAAGTTTTTCGTATACTTCTTCCCATGGATTTCTAATAAATTTCTTAGGCAGCATTTCTTTCATCTCCATGAGCAAGGACCTTATGACTTTTACTTCCTTTATATAAGTGTTAATAGGATGTCCCTCTGGAGGATCTAATCTATCGAAGGTTCTTATATCTGCGAATATTTCCAACATTTCGTCTAGTTTATCGGTTATTTCTTCGTCTGTAATTCCAAAGCTCGTAAGCAACTGTTCGGATAAAACAAATTCCTGTCCAGATACATTATCAAAGCTTGAATTAGCCAATTCCCTAGCCTCTTTTAATGTGGTTCTTCCCTTTAAATAATCTAGTTTTATATCGAGCATATTCTTTATCTTTTCATCATCTGTGCCAATAAGTTTTTTCATCTTTATGTCCTTTAATTCTATATTCAAGCATCTCATCCTCTCAACGTTTTTAGTAATGATATTATATATCAATTGATAATTATTGTCAATTAGAGATGTATATTTTACTGTTATAAATAAGGAATACATCCCTAAGATATTCACATATTATAACAACATATAATACACTGTAGTATATAAATTTAAAAATATATTGATAGGAGTATGTCAATGAATAATAATGCTAAACTCATGAGCATAGTTTTTGATTTGGGTGAACCACTGTTCACAAGGGAATACCCTTCTGATATTGTCCAGTTTCAAACTTTTACTACGGTTCAAACAAATACGCCTATATGGACGCCTGGTGCTAATAATAGTATTTACCTCACTGCACTGCAAATTTCTTCTCTAGCTCCCGTTGTTGTAGAAATAAATAGGGAAAACAATTCCCCTTTTATGTCTATAGCCATCACTGATACCCTTGCTACTTACGGAATAAGCTTTTCTTCACCAATTAAATTTAATCCAGATGAGATAATTTCCATTACCACCAGTGCTGCAAGTACAGTTAGTATCACCCTCTTAGGTTATGAACTTTAATTTACTGGTAGACAATAAAAGGAGAGTTATATAATGGATCATAATATTGAAACCAAGAATTACGTACCTACTTCCAGTGAGCAGGCACTGTTAAATATTACAGAAAGTTCCAATATTATTAAATATTTTACCCTAGGCATTCAACCTTCGAAGACCATTCTATGGACACCAGAGCTGCAAAAAAGTATTTTTGTCACATCTGTTCAAATATCTGCTCCATTAGGGGTGTCTATTATACTAAGTGATGGCAATATGAGCTTTTTGTCCTTGAAAGTAACGCGACCCTTCAACAATGCAGGCAAAGTATTCTCCTCGCCATTTAGGCTTGCTACTGATAATTCTCTTTCGGTCAGCACCTCTGATGAGGAAATACTGTGTGATACTTTTGGTGCCATAACTGCCACTCAAGTTGCTTACAATGGTAGAAGTGATTTTACAAATGTCAATAACGCAATAGGGCTTTCCAACGGGACATTGTGTTCTTTAAACTCAAGCCTTCTTAATCAAACTGCTGGAAGGCTTATTTTGAGCTATAGCATGTTGCCAAATGAGTACAAGTATTTAGATATACAGCAAGTCATAATAAAATACTATTGTCGCCTTAATTTAACCCTTGCCGTAGGAGTTAGCTCTATGATTCTTTATTGGCGACCAGATAATCAGGCTAATTGGATTGAGTTACAGGAAATAGATTTATCCGTCATTGGAACGTCAAATCATTTAGTCAACCCGCTTGAGCATGATATTACAGATATAGTACTTGAAGCATCTGACCCATGGGATGTAATCAATAACTTACAAACGTCCTTTGTAGGGGCACATACTGGCCTAGGCCTTGGAAATACTGTGCAGCTAGATGCTATAGAAATTGAAATTTGTATGTCTGGGAAAAATGCAATTACTATTTTTGGATATGAGGCCTAGTTCGAATATTAGAAAATAAGAATACGCAAGATGATTTACACATCCGATTTCCCAATTGGTCAGGAGGTAAATAATTAATTTATTTACCGACCTCCCACACCACCGTACAAACAGATAATATTTAAGATAGTTTAAATATCCTTACTTTTCAAACCTATACTGTATAGAGTTGGGTAGTATTAGATTTTTACCACTAATTTGTTGCCCATGCTGGGCACACACAACAAATCCTATAGTTTTCACTATAGGATTTATCTGTTATATTTCTCTTTGTATGTTTTCAATTTCTTCTACAGGTAATTTTGTGTATTTGGCTACTAAGGCCACCTCCATACCGTCTTTTAATAGCTCTTTAGCCATTTCCTTAGCCTTCTTTAATTCTCCCTCTGCTCTTCCTTCTGCTTTACCTTCTGCTTTACCTTCTGCTTTGCCTTCTGCTAATCCCTTTTCCAATCCAGTTTCATATCCCCTTGACTCTGCATATTTTATCCTTGAGATTTCATCTAACCTTGCCTTTTCCCTTGCATAGTATT
>Ga0265293_10002129_pt1 | contig 40988 bp, 34 predicted proteins | sample Munlanlewell138R_FD_192505 | JGI IMG/M metagenome (GOLD analysis project Ga0265293, IMG submission 192505) | Leachate microbial communities from a municipal landfill in Southern Ontario, Canada - Leachate well 138R | ecosystem: Engineered > Solid waste > Landfill > Unclassified | place: Canada...
TATAACTGCATTTCCTTTGTTTTTTGTTATTCATAAGGCGTTTTATTTTATATGTGTTTTATTTTTTTTGCAAAGATATTGGAAAAAGAATATATAAATCAATTAAAAACCGATTAAACCTGCCAATTTCCCCGACAAAACCCCCCTGAATAAGGATAAATAAAACCAAAGATATTCAAATAAAAGCCAAATATAGATTTAAAGAGTTCTCCATAAAAATAAATCGCAGATGAAATTTGTAAAACGCAGTAATATCAAATTATTCCGTGATAAAAATCTGAAACAACCGCATTGTATTGCCCAAACAATGCGGTTGTTTGCTTGAAACAATGCGGTTGTTTTGCCCAAACAATGGCATTGTTTTGTATTTATATCAAGAAAAATTTCATTTAAACTTTGAAAGACGGCTTTAGAATAAGATAAAGTATTTCAATTTTACTATAAAAACTGATTAATGAAGAATGGTTTTCAGGATAATTGGGGATTTGATTTTATGGAAATCGATTATTTGAAAGCGATAGAAACGCAAAAGAATATCGAAAATAATATCTCTTTTAGTTTTTGAGAACATATTTTTGTCGATTTTTTCAAATCCATTATATAAACTGAGGAATTGAGAAAAAAGATAAGATTCCTCCACAGAAACATAGTTGTCCTCAACGCTTGGATAGGTTGTAAAGCTCCCTCTTTCGAGATTGAAAAATAAATTATGAGAAGAGTAATCGTTTAAAGGGAAGAAACCAAGATATTCTGAGAAGCCAATTAAAAACTCTAAGTGAAAGGTCGAATAATTATCCTCCAATGAAGATAGACTTAGGATTCTGTTTTCTAAAAAGGAATAAACCATAAGGTTTTTCTCCTCTTCTCTAATGCTAAGTGAGATTATCTCAGTAAGGAAGATTGCAATAGTAGATTTAATTATATCTGTTTGAATCCGGGTAGTATCTTTATAAATCCTGACTTCGGCAATATTGTTTATTTCTTTCTTGCTGTTGTTATAAACTTCTAATTCAAGAATTTGGAGTGGTTGGAACATGCTTATAGGAATCTTTGCACCAGGTTTTCTTCCTCCTTTAATAATATAAGTCTTTAGTCCAAACTCTTCTGTAATTATTTTTACTATAAGACTGGATTCAGAATAATTTAACCTTGAAAGGACTATCCCCCTGGTCTTGAAAATCATTTTATGCGATTATCTAATAAAGAGAATTTTTCCCGACGAATTTTCTTTTCCCTCTAAGGCAGAACCAAAGATTAGGTAAACTCCAGAACCAACCTTTTGACCATTGAAGTTTTTCCCATTCCAAATAGCCTGTCCTCCAATAGCTTTAATATGAGCAACAGAGTTACCATTCACATCAGTAATCCTTACATCGGAGTCTTTAACAAATCCCTTTATAGCAATTATTCCATTATAGTCAGGAAGTACAGGATTAGGATATGCAACTAATCCTCCAGCTTCTTCTGCTCCTTGGAGACTCTCTGCCTTATAAGATACTATTCCGCGGTCAGTCCCAATATATACTTCACCGCTTTTAGGTTCTTGAGCAATGGTTACAACCCTATTAGAAATAAGTGGACTGTTTTCAGCTGTAAAATGAAATAATTGTTTGTCTCCATTAGGCGAGTAAACAAAGATTCCATTTCTCTCGGTTCCTATCCATTTCCTATTTCCTCCATCTACCATAATAGTATTGATATTCTCAAAATTCAGTAGATATTGTGCAATTCCATTTTCTTGATATATAATATTATTACAAGTTACCATAGATTTCCCAAGATTATCCTTATCAAATAGATTATCTAATGAGTAAATCACCTTTATGCCCTTATCTGTCCCTATCCAAATCTCTCCCTCATGGTCCTGAACCATACAATTTACATCATTTGAATTATCTCTTGCTCCATTATTTGGATCTATTATAACAGTATTCCCCTTATTATCGAAAGCAAGTATCTTATTGGTTTTAGTCCAAATAAACTTATAGTAATTCCCATGGTTAAACCTATCAAGCATTAAACCCAGAATTTCATCATTCCCAATATATGAATATGTATCAAAACCTCCCCAAACCCCTTTATAACTAAGATAACAAAGACCTGTATTGGATAGAGAATTGGCTATAATTAAATTTCCAGATTCATCATATTCAGCTCCAGCAATTCTATAACCATATCTCGGAGCTTGAAGTACTCCATTAGTTGTTTCATAGTTATATACCTTAACGAACTTATTATCCTTGCTTTCAATCACACCATTCCACCACGATGAAGCCATTAGCTTTGTAGGGTCGTTGGGATGAATTGTAACGCTAACTATATCTCTTAATGTATCTTGGTCTTTAAAGTTAAGGGTACAATCCCAATAATAACCATTAAATGAATAAATGTTTGCACCAATACCTCGAGGTGCGTTTTGAATATTTCTCCCTCCAGGGGATACGTATACCATTCCTTCTTTAGAGGTTTTTATGGAGTAAACATCATTTGCAAGAGGTCCATTAGGATGGATTGGTCTTGCTATATTGTTTGACATATAATTCTTTACACTTATTAACCCTCCTTCTCTTAGATGGGCAAACCAAATATCATTTCCATCTATTAATGCATCTCCAACCTCAAGAGTAACAATATTTGAATTATCATAATAGTTGTAGAGTTTATTCCAATTGATATCAAAGTATTTTTCTACTTGCATGTTGCTATCTAAAACAATAACTCCCTCTCCAATATCAATCCATGTCTTATAGACTAATTTATCTCCCATAGGTCTTACCCAATAAATATTTCTATTTCTTAGCAACGGCTTCCAAAAGTCACTTTTTTTCTCATATAAACTAATAGAGGTTATATTGTGTTTAGTCTCTCTTATACCTAATACTAATTTGTCAATATACTTGAAAAGATGAATAATTTCTTGAGCTTCTCTTGCAGATCCTCCTGGTGCATTATTATCCAAAGTCCATGTTTCGCTTGCAACTAAAGCATTAGAATTGAATGGTGCTCTTAGTAGTCCTTGAGCTGTGGCAGCATAGATAGTATCATTGAATATCTCTACGCTGTTTACATTTATCTTTGCGCTATTTTTCCCAATATAATATGTATCATAAATCTCTTTTCTTGTCAAATCCAAAACAACTATTCCAAACCCACAGGAAAGATAAGCCTTTTTATTATGGAATCTTATATTATTAATAAGCTTACTCCCTTCGATTGACCTTATTTTTATATCAGGGATATTATATACCTTATCATTATATATAATATCAATATTTGAGTTTTCGTAACCCACAACAATACACTTAGATTCATCGTCATATGCCAAGGTTAATATTCCTGCATCTGTGAGTCCATTTACCTTTGAAAACCTTTCCATGGAATTATCGTCCTTGTCGTAGAAAAACATAGCACTACCAGCAGATACAAGTATTCTATTCTCTACTTTAGCAATTTTCTGAGTTTTATAATATGAAAGGTGATCCCTCCATTGTCCTATTGGTACATTGGGAAATTGGGCTTGGGAATTTAAACTAAATAAAAAGATAAATAGATTAAGGAAAAAGAAATTTTTCCTTGATATAAATTGTTTTTTCCTTAATAAAAAAGTTTTCATACGTATTAAACTTATTTGATAATAGGATTAACGCATGAAAACTTTTATTATTGCTTAAGAATATATGCTTTATTAACCTATTGCTTCTTTAAGTCTTTCTGCGTTTTCAGCTAATTGTAGGGCGTCTAATACATCTTGTAAATCTCCATCCATAAATACAGATAGGTTATACATTGTATAGTTTATTCTATGGTCTGTAACTCTGGATTGAGGATAGTTGTAGGTTCTAATCTTAGCAGAACGGTCTCCTGTGGAAACCATAGTCTTCCTTTTCGAAGACATTTCTTCAAGATATTTATTGTATTCCAATTCAAATAACCTTGTTCTCAAAACTACCATTGCCTTTTCAAGATTCTTTATTTGAGATTTTTGATCCTGACAAGAAACTACAATACCTGTAGGAATATGTGTTAGACGAATTGCAGAATAGGTAGTATTTACAGACTGCCCTCCAGGACCTGAAGAACAAAATGTATCCTTTCTTATATCGGATGTTTTTAATTCCACATCAAACTCTTCTGCCTCTGGTAATACCACTACCGATGCTGCTGAGGTATGTACCCTTCCTTGAGTTTCGGTTTGAGGAACTCTTTGAACACGATGAACTCCTGATTCATATTTTAATTGTCCATAAACATTCTCTCCAGTAACATTAAAAACAATTTCTTTAAATCCTCCAGCAGTTCCTTCAGTAGTATCAACTAACTCTATTTTCCAACCTTTGGTTTCAATATATTTTGTATACATTCTGAATAAATCGCCTGCAAAAATACTTGCCTCATCTCCACCAGCTCCAGCTCTAATTTCCACAACGGCATTCTTACCATCTTGAGGATCCGAAGGGATAAGCATTAATCTAATATCTTCCTCCATCTTTTCCTTGCTCTCAACAAGTGTTGAAAGTTCCTCCTTAGCCATCTCTCTAAAATCTTCATCCTTTTCTGTATTTAGAACATGTTTGGCATTATCAATATTATTAATAATGTTTTTATATTCCTTATATGCATTGATAATAGGTTGAAGATCTTTATAATCCTTGCTAAGCTTTACAAAAAACTTCATATCAGACATAATATCTGGTTGATTCATTTGTTGCTCTATATCAAGATATCTAAGGTGTATGGCTTCTAATTTATCTAACATTTTTTTATTTTTTGGCTTGCAAAATTACAAATAATTATTCGAATCAAAAAGTGCCCTATACACTTATAAGAGAATTAATTCTTAATTTTGCATTATAATTATTGTATAAAAAGTAAATGTAATGGGTAAGATATTTAATATAATATGGCAATCTGAGTTAGATTCAACACAATCATATTTTAATTCTATGAATTTTGAACATTTACCAGATTGGACAGTAATTGCAACAAAAAATCAAACTAAAGGTAGAGGACAAGGAGATAATCAATGGGAAACACAAAAAGATAAGAACTTGACATTTTCAATTTTAATTAAACCTACATTCCTAAAACCGTCTCAGCAATTTTTAATTACACAAATAATATCTTTAGGGATTTGTGATTATTTAAAACAGTTTACAGAAAACGCATGTATTAAATGGCCTAATGATATATATATAGGTAATAATAAGATTTGTGGAATCCTTATTCAAAATTCTATCTGTGGAGACATTTTTTCAAATTCTATTTGTGGGATAGGTATTAATATTAATCAAACCTATTTTTGTTTAGCCCCAAATCCGACTTCATTAAAGCTTGAAACGGGAAATGATTATGAAATTGAAAAAGAGTTGGAAGATATACTTAAGTATATTCGTTTAAGATATGAAATGGCTAAGAATATGAATATATTGGTAAAAGAGTATATGAGTAAATTATTGTTCTTTAACATTGATAAACCCTATTACTATATGGGAAAAAGAATAATCGCTAAAATTATTGATGTAAATGAATACGGACATCTTATATTAATTACTAAGGATAATAATAAAATAATAGCTTCTATGAAAGAAATTAGATTTGAATTGAATCAATAATTATTCCTTATTTCATAAGTCCGATGTGTTCAAAATCATGATATAAGCTATAACTCATTTCTTTTTGAAGTAGTTTTTTATAAAAAAATTAGGCTGAATGGTTTTTAGTTTATATCTTTGCACTCTCTTTTAGAAATGGGGAAAGTTCTTTGAAGTGTTGATAGATGACCGATTAATGAAAAAGATTAGTTTTTTTTATAAAGAATTTGGTCATTACAAAAAATGTTTCTAATTTTGCAATCCCTTTTGAAGAAATAATGGGAATGCCGATGTAGCTCAGTTGGCCAGAGCAGCTGATTTGTAATCAGCTGGTCGGGGGTTCGAATCCCTCCATCGGCTCAAAAAAATGGGAAGGTTCCAGAGTGGCTAAATGGGGCAGACTGTAAATCTGTTGGCGACGCCTTCGCTGGTTCGAATCCAGCCCTTCCCACATTAAATGTTTATTATTGGGATTTCGAATAATGAATATTGACAAAACAAATATCAGGCGGAAGTAGCTCATTTGGTAGAGCGATAGCCTTCCAAGCTATAGGTGGCGGGTTCGAGCCCCGTCTTCCGCTCAAGTCTATTTAAGAGCGGGTTGGAGTTTCCAACTCGTTCTTATTGGCGTGATATGCCGTTGTAGCTCAGTGGTAGAGTACTTCCTTGGTAAGGAAGGGGTCACGAGTTCAAGTCTCGTCAATGGCTCTTTCTTTCTGAGAAAATATATATATAAGAAATAAAAGTTTAATAAATTAATACGTCAATTATTATGGCTAAAGAAAAATTCGACCGTTCCAAACCGCACGTAAATATCGGTACAATCGGTCACGTTGACCACGGTAAAACAACTTTGACAGCTGCTATTACATCAGTTTTAGCATCTAAAGGTTTATCTGAAGTTAAGTCTTTCGATACAATCGACTCAGCTCCAGAAGAAAAAGAAAGAGGTATAACAATCAATACTGCTCACGTTGAGTATCAAACTGCATCTCGTCACTATGCACACGTTGACTGTCCAGGTCACGCTGACTACGTGAAGAATATGGTTACTGGTGCAGCTCAAATGGACGGTGCTATTATCGTTGTTGCTGCAACAGACGGTCCAATGCCTCAAACAAGAGAGCATATTCTTTTGGCTCGTCAGGTAGGTGTTCCTCGTCTTGTAGTATTTATGAATAAGGTTGACTTAGTTGATGACGCTGAGTTATTAGACTTAGTTGAAATGGAAATGCGTGATTTATTATCATTCTACTCATTCGACGGAGATAATACACCAATCATTCGTGGATCTGCATTAGGTGGATTGAATAATGAGCCAACATGGGTTGATAAGATTATGGAATTAATGGATGCAGTTGATGCATGGATTCCTCTTCCAACAAGAGATGTTGATAAAGATTTCTTAATGCCTATTGAAGACGTATTCTCTATTACAGGTCGTGGTACTGTAGCAACAGGTCGTATTGAAACTGGAGTTATCAACTCAAGTGATCCAGTAGATATTATCGGTATGGGTGCTGAAAAACTTAAATCTGTTGTTACTGGAGTAGAAATGTTCCGTAAGATATTAGATAGAGGTGAAGCAGGTGATAACGTAGGTTTATTACTTCGTGGTATTGATAAAGAAGAAATTCGTCGTGGTATGGTTATTGCTAAACCTGGTTCAGTAAAACCTCACAAGAAATTCAAAGCTTCTGTTGTTATCTTAAAGAAAGAAGAAGGTGGTCGTCATACTCCATTCCACAACAAATATCGTCCTCAATTTTACTTCAGAACAACTGACGTAACAGGTGAGATATCTCTTCCAGAAGGAGTTGAAATGGTAATGCCAGGAGACAACTTAGAAATAACTGTTAATCTAATTGCAGAAATCGCATTAAATGTTAACCTAAAATTCGCAATCCGCGAAGGAGGAAGAACAGTTGGTGCTGGTCAGGTAACTGAAATTCTTGATTAATTAGAATAAACGAATATAATTAATACAATAGTAGAGAGACTTCTCTCTACTATTTATTAGGGGCATAGTTCAATGGCAGAATAGCGGTCTCCAAAACCGTTGATGGGAGTTCGAATCTCTCTGCCCCTGCAATAAAAATAAAAAATAAGTAGTAATGTCAAAGATAACTAATTACGTAAAAGAAAGCTATGATGAACTAATGCATAAGGTTTCATGGCCTACAATGTCTGAGTTAAATAATAGTACCATTGTTGTTTTTGTTGCTTCTCTTATTATTGCTATGATAATTTTTTTCATGGACATAGTTTCAGGAGTTCATCCAACATTAATGTGGAAAGGCGTACTTGGTTACCTTTATAGTATGATGGCATAATTTATTTTGTATATATATCTTGCTTCCCAAGGACATATAATGTCAGAGATATATATCATTTTTTATTTTTAAATGATTACATTACTTCAATTTTCTACAATAGTATGAGCGAGCAATCAATGAAATGGTATGTTTTAAGAGCTATAGCCGGCAAAGAAAAAAAAGCTAAAGAGTATTTAGAAAATGAAATTGCAAGGTTAGGCTTACAAAACAACATCTCTCAGGTTTTAATTCCTACTGAAAAAGTTTATTCTGTTCGTAATGGGAAAAGAGTTTCTAAAGAAAGAAATATCTTTCCTGGTTACGTTCTGGTAGAAGCTAATTTAGAAGGAGAAATAGCTCATATAATTAAGAGTGTTACTCATATAATTGACTTTTTATCTGAGAAAAACGGGGCACCTGTTCCAATTCAAGAACATGAGGTTAACCGTATATTAGGACAGGTTGATGAAATGGTAGGTCAAAAACAAGAATTTTCAGATCCATTTATTATTGGTGAATCAGTAAAAATTGTTGATGGACCTTTTAGTAATTTCTCTGCTACTGTTGAAGAGATTAACGATGAGAAAAAGAAACTAAAAGTTACTGTTAAAATATTTGGCAGAAGAACTCCAGTGGAATTATCTTACGTACAAGTTGAAAAGGAGTAATCATAGTTAATTATTTTTTAATAATCTTAAAGCACAAGTCAGAAACATGGCAAAACAAGTTGCAGGATTAATAAAATTACAAATTAAAGGAGGAGCTGCAAATCCATCACCACCTGTTGGACCTGCGTTAGGTGCAAAGGGTGTTAATATCATGGAGTTTTGTAAGCAGTTTAATGCACGTACTCAAGACCAAGCTGGTAAGGTAGTACCTGTAATTATAACTGTTTATGCAGATAAATCTTTTGATTTCGTAGTTAAAACCCCACCTGTAGCTGTTCAGTTGAAAGAAGTTGCTAAGTTGAAATCTGGTTCTGCAGAACCTAATAGAACTAAAGTAGCTGCAATTACTCTTGAGCAAGTACAAACAATTGCTGAGGCAAAAATGGTCGATTTAAATTGTTTTACAATTGAATCAGCAATGAGTATTGTTAAAGGAACAGCAAGAAGCATGGGAATCACAGTTAAAGAATAATCTTTAACAATTAATAATTTGAATTTTACAGCAAATGGCAAAATTATCGAAAAAACAAAAAGAGTCTTTAGCAAAAGCAGATTTTGCAAAGTTTTACTCTTTGGAAGACGCTGTTAAAATCGTAAAGGAAATCACTTATACTAAGTTTGATGCATCGGTTGATATCGATGTGCGTTTGGGCGTAGACCCACGTAAAGCAAATCAAATGGTAAGAGGTATTGTGACTTTACCGCACGGAACAGGAAAAACCAAAAGAGTTTTAGTACTTTGTACTCCTGATAAAGAAGAAGAAGCTAAAGCAGCCGGAGCCGATTATTTTGGATTAGATGAATATCTAGACAAAATCAAAGGCGGTTGGACGGATATCGATGTAATTATTACAATGCCAAGTGTAATGCCAAAAATAGGTGCATTAGGTAAAATATTAGGTCCTAGAGGTCTAATGCCTAATCCTAAGACAGGTACAGTTACAATGGAAGTCGGTAAAGCAGTCCAAGAGGTTAAAGCGGGTAAAATAGATTTTAAAGTAGATAAATATGGTATTATTCATACAAGTGTTGCAAGGGTATCTTTCGAAAATGGAAAGATAGTTGATAATGCTAATGAAGTACTTAATACTATTTTGAAACTTAAACCTTCTGCAGCAAAGGGTACTTATGTGAAGAGTGTTACAATTTCTTCTACAATGAGTCCTGGAGTAAAGATTGACCCTAAGTCCATAAGTAAATAAATCTTCAAGGAAAACTTAAAGTAATATGAGAAAAGAAGATAAAGGCCAGTTAATCGAATCTATCGGAACAGAAATCTCTAAATATCCATATATTTACTTAGTAGATATAGAAGGATTAAACTCTGTTAATACAGCTAAGCTTAGAAGACTATGTTTTAGAAGAGAGGTTAAACTTATGGTCGTTAAGAATACATTGCTTAGAAAAGCAATGGAAAATTCAGGAATAGACTATTCGGAACTATTTCCTGCTCTTAACGGTTCTACTTCGATTATGCTTTCAAACGTAAATAATTTACCAGCAAAGTTAATTAAGGAATTTAGAGCTTCAAGTCCTAAACCCGTATTAAAAGCTGCTTATGTAGAGGAATCATTCTATGTAGGAGAACATCATTTAGATGCATTGTTAACAATAAAATCTAAAAATGAACTTGTTGCAGATGTTATTGCAGCATTACTTTCTCCAGCTAAGAATGTTATTGGAGCATTACAGTCAGGTGGTAATACATTATCAGGCGTATTAAAAACATTATCGGAAAAAGCCGAATAAGAAATAATATAATTATTGTCAAACATTTAATAATAAAATAAAATGGCAGATTTAAAAGCGTTCGCAGAACAATTAGTTAATCTAACAGTTAAGGAAGTAAAAGAATTAGCTGATATTTTAAAAGAAGAATATGGTATTGAACCAGCAGCAGCAGCAGCAGCAGTAGCAGCAGGTCCAGCAGCAACAGCAGAAGCTGTTGAAGAAAAAACATCATTTGATGTAATTCTTACTGAAGTAGGAGCTTCAAAGTTAAACGTAGTAAAATTAGTTAAAGACCTTTGTAGTCTTGGATTAAAAGAAGCTAAAGAATTAGTTGATGCTGCTCCAAAGCCACTTAAAGAAGGAGTTTCAAAAGATGAAGCTGAGGCTTTAAAAACACAATTAGAAGAAGCTGGTGCTAAAGTTGAAATAAAGTAAGACGCTTCTTTACAAAATTTATATAGGGATAGGGTATTCTGATTTAAGAATACCTATTCCTTGTTTGTGTTTGTATCGATTATATTCTTAATTTAAAATTTTATACCTTGGCACAATTAAATCCAACATTAGTAAGTTTTGCAACTGTAAAACATTTTGAATATCCAGATTTTTTAGATATTCAATTAAAATCGTTTCAAGATTTTTTTCAACTTGAAACAAATTCAGATAATCGAGTAAATGAAGGACTGTTTAAAGTTTTTTCTGAGAATTTTCCTATAACAGATGCGAGAAATATTTTCGTATTAGAATTTCTCGAATATTTTATTGACCCTCCTCGTTATTCTATAGAAGAATGTATTGAGAGAGGATTAACATTTAGTGTTCCTTTGAAAGCAAAATTAAAACTTTCATGTAATGACAAAGAACACGAAGATTTCGAAACAGTTATCCAAGATGTTTATTTGGGGATGATTCCATATATGACCCCAAAAGGTACTTTTGTTATAAATGGAGCAGAAAGAGTAGTTGTATCTCAGCTACACCGTTCTCCTGGAGTATTCTTTGGGACAAGTAAACATGCAAATGGTATGCAGTTGTATTCAGCAAGAATTATACCTTTCAAGGGTTCTTGGATGGAATTTACAACTGACATTAATAATGTAATGTATGCTTATATTGATAGGAAGAAGAAACTACCTATCACAACCCTTTTAAGAGCAATTGGATACGAAACGGATAAAGATATTTTAGAGATTTTTAATCTGGCTGAAGAAGTAAAAGTAACTAAAACCAATTTAAAAAAATGTATTGGTAGGAGGTTGGCGGCAAGAGTAGTTAGAAGCTGGTTAGAAGATTTCGTTGATGAAGATACTGGAGAAGTAGTATCTTTGAATAGAACTGAAGTTATAATTGAGAGAGAGCAAGATTTAACTGAAGATAATATTGATTTAATATTAGATTCAGATATAGATACAGTATTATTACATACTAATGATACTTCTTCAAGTGATTTTTCAATAATATTTAATACATTACAAAAGGATACAGCTAATAATGCCAAGGAAGCTGTTGAATTTATATATAGGCAATTAAGAAGTGCTGAACCACCTGATGAAGAGACTGCAAGAGGAATTATTGAAAAATTATTCTTCTCAGATAAAAGATACGATTTAGGTGATGTAGGTCGATATAAAATAAATAAAAAACTTAATTTAGATGTATCCAATGAGACAAAGGTATTAACTCAATTAGATATTATATCTATAATTAAGCACTTAATTGAGTTGATTAATTCAAAGACTGAGGTTGATGATATTGACCACTTGAGTAATCGTCGTATTAGAACTGTTGGAGAACAATTATATGCTCAGTTTGGAGTAGGTTTAGCAAGAATGTCTAGAACTATTCGTGAGAGAATGAATGTTAGAGACAACGAAGTATTTACTCCTACTGATTTAATTAATGCTAAAACACTTTCTTCTGTAATTAATTCATTCTTTGGTACAAATCAATTGTCTCAATTTATGGATCAAACCAATCCATTAGCAGAGTTAACTCACAAAAGACGTATTTCTGCTTTAGGACCTGGAGGTTTATCAAGAGAAAGAGCTGGTTTTGAAGTTCGTGACGTTCACTATACACATTATGGTCGTTTATGTACAATAGAAACTCCTGAGGGGCCAAACATTGGTCTTATTTCATCATTATGTGTATTTGCAAAGATAAATCATCTAGGTTTTATTGAAACTCCTTATTATAAGGTTGAAAATGGCAAGGTTTTAAATGACCAAGAGCCTATTTATATGACTGCCGAGGAAGAAGAGGATATGGTTGTTGCTCAGTCTTCAACTAAGATTTCTAAAGATGGTAATATTATTGATGAAAGGGTTAAAACTCGTTTGATGGCAGACTTCCCAATAGTTAGCCCAGAACAAGTAGATTTAATGGATGTTGCATCAAATCAAATAGCATCAATTGCCGCGTCTTTGATTCCTTTTCTTGAACATGATGATGCGAACCGTGCATTAATGGGTTCAAATATGATGCGTCAAGCTGTTCCATTATTAAATCCTGAAATTCCTATTGTAGGAACAGGAATCGAACCTTATGTTGCTGCTGATTCAAGAGTATTGATTCACGCTGAAGGAGATGGAAAGGTTGAATATGCAGATGCAGATAAAGTAGTAATTAATTACTCAAAATCTAGAGATAAAAGAAACAGAGCTGTTAGCTTTGATGAAGATACAAAGACATATTATTTTACTAAATTCCAAAGAACTAATCAAAATACATCAATTAATCTAAGACCTATCGTAAAGAAAGGGGATAATGTCAAAAAAGGTCAGGTCTTAAGTGAAGGATATGCTACTAAAGACGGAGTTTTAGCCTTAGGAAGAAATCTTCAAGTTGCATTCATGCCTTGGAAGGGTTATAATTATGAGGATGCTATAGTAATTTCTGAAAAAGTAGTAAAAGAAGATATCTTTACATCTGTTCACGTAGAAGAGTTTATAACTGAAGTAAGAGAAACTAAACGAGGTTTAGAGGAACTTACAAGAGATATTCCTAATGTAAGTCTTGAGGCGACAAAAGATTTAGATGAAAATGGAATGGTAAGAATCGGTGTTTACGTGAAAGAAGGAGATATTCTTGTTGGAAAAATTACTCCGAAAGGCGAATCAGACCCTACTCCAGAAGAAAAATTACTAAGAGCAATCTTTGGAGATAAGGCAGGAGATGTTAAAGATGCATCAATGAAGGTTCCTCCTTCAGTAGCTGGAGTTGTAATTGGCAAGAAGCTATTTACAAGAATTATAAAAGATAAGAAGACAAAAGCAAGAGATAAGGATATTATCAAGGAGTTAAAAGAAATTAACGAAAAAGAACTTTTAGATTTAAAGAATAAGTTAGTAGATAAGTTGCTTGCGATTCTATTAACTGGGAAGATTTCTCAAGGAGTTTATACAAATTTCAATGAAGAATTAATCCCTAAAAAAGCAAAGTTCAATCAAAAAATGCTTTTAGCTATTGATTATTCAAATGTAAATCCTAACAATTGGACAACTGATGAAGAGACAAATTCATTAGTAAAGGAACTATTGAATAATTACAACATTAAAAAAAGAGAAATACAAGGTGCATTTGCAAGACAATCCTATGCTGCAACTATTGGAGACGATCTTCCTTCTGGAATTGTTCAGATGGCAAAAATTTATATTGCAAAGAAGAGAAAATTAAAAGTTGGTGATAAGATGGCAGGACGTCACGGTAACAAAGGTATTGTTGCAAAAATAGTACGTGAAGAGGATATGCCTTTCTTGGAAAACGGTAAACCTGTTGATATTGTATTAAACCCACTTGGTGTACCATCTCGTATGAATTTGGGTCAAATATTTGAAACAGTTTTAGGTTGGGCTGGAAAAGAATTAAATCTTAGATTCCACACACCAATTTTTGATGGAGTAAGCTTAGATCCAATTAACGAATATATGAGAAAAGCTAAACTCCCTGAAAATGGAAGATGTTATCTATACGACGGTGAAACTGGAGAAAGATTCCATCAACCTGCTACAGTAGGATATATTTATATGTTAAAACTTCATCATATGATTGATGATAAAATGCATGCTCGTTCAATAGGACCATATTCGTTAATAACTCAACAACCACTTGGAGGTAAGGCTCAATTTGGAGGTCAGAGATTTGGAGAAATGGAAGTGTGGGCGTTAGAAGCCTTTGGAGCTTCAAATATCTTACAAGAAATTCTAACTGTAAAATCTGATGATGTGATTGGACGTGCTAAGGCTTATGAATCAATTGTAAAAGGTGATAATATGCCGACTCCGGGAATTCCAGAATCATTTAATGTTTTAATACATGAACTAAGAGGGCTTGGTTTAGAAGTAACATTCGACAACAAAGATTAATTAAGGTTCATATTTTAAATCAATTCAACATTAAATAAGATGGCAATAAAGAAAGAAAATTTATCAAATAGTAATTTTAATTCAATTACTATAAGTTTGGCTTCACCAGAATCGATTCTTGAACGTTCAAGAGGAGAGGTGCTTAAACCAGAGACAATAAACTATAGAACATATAAACCAGAGAAAGACGGTTTGTTTTGTGAAAGAATATTCGGACCTGTAAAGGACTGGGAATGTCATTGCGGAAAGTATAAAAGAATTAGATATAAAGGGATTATATGCGACCGTTGTGGTGTAGAGGTAACTGAGAAAAAAGTTAGAAGAGAGAGAATGGGGCATATTGAACTTGTTGTTCCAGTTGCACATATATGGTTTTTCCGTTCTTTACCCAACAAAATAGCATCTCTAATTGGTTTAAAAAGCAAGGAATTAGAGCAGGTAATATATTATGAAAAATACATAGTAGTAAATCCAGGCATAATAGCTGATGAGAATATTAAAAAATCCAGCTTATTAGATGAAACAGAATATTTTAATTGTCTAGATTCACTACCTGAGGATAATAAGTATTTGGATGATGAAGACCCAAATAAGTTTATTGCAAAAATGGGAGCTGAGGCATTAATTGAATTGCTTCGCAAATTGGATTTAGATAAACTATCATTTGATTTACGACATACTGCTAACAGAGAAACATCTCAACAACGTAAAGCTGAAGCTTTAAAAAGATTAAATGTTGTTGAATCCTTTAGAGATGCCCAGAGCAGAATTGAAAACAAACCTGAGTGGATGATTGTTCAGGTAGTACCTGTAATCCCGCCAGAGCTTCGTCCTTTAGTACCTTTGGATGGAGGTCGTTTTGCAACTTCTGACTTAAATGATTTATATAGAAGAGTAATTATTCGAAATAATCGTTTAAAGAGATTAATCGAAATAAAAGCTCCTGACGTAATTATGCGTAATGAAAAACGTATGTTACAAGAAGCTGTTGATTCTCTATTCGATAATTCAAGAAAGGTAAGTTCGGTTAAGTCTGAATCAAATCGTGCACTTAAATCATTATCCGATAGTTTAAAAGGAAAACACGGACGTTTCCGTCAGAATTTATTAGGTAAGAGAGTTGACTATTCTGGTCGTTCAGTAATCGTTGTAGGACCAGAACTTCAGTTACACGAGTGTGGACTACCTAAGGATATGGCATCAGAGCTTTTCAAACCATTTATTATTAGGAAGATGCTCGAAAGAGGCATTGTAAAGACAGTAAAGAGTGCTAAAAAGATTGTTGATAGAAGGGAGCCAGTTGTTTGGGAGATTCTTGAAAATATATTAAAAGGACACCCAGTACTGCTAAACCGTGCACCAACTCTTCACCGTTTAGGTATACAGGCTTTCCAGCCAAGACTTGTTGAAGGGAAAGCTATTAGACTTCACCCTTTAGTTTGTGCTGCTTTTAATGCTGACTTTGATGGTGACCAAATGGCTGTACACGTTCCACTTGGAAATGCAGCAGTTCTAGAGGCACAAATGTTAATGTTAGCATCTCATAATATTCTTAATCCAGCTAATGGAGCTCCAATTACTGTTCCTTCTCAGGATATGGTTTTAGGACTTTATTATATGACAAAATCAAAAAGAAGTACTGAAGAAGAAAAAGTTAAGGGAGAGGGTAAGATATTTTATTCTCCTGAAGAAGTACAAATTGCATATAATGAAGGAGTGGTTGATCTTCACGCATGTATTACTTTAAGAAGAAAGGATACTATAAACGGTGAAATTAGGACTCAAAGAATAGAGACTACTGTTGGTCGTGTTTTGTTCAATATGGTTGTTCCTGAAGAATATGGTTATATCAATCAAGAATTGAAGAAAACAAATTTAAGAGATATTATTGGTAGTGTTCTTAAGGTTTGTGGGACCGCAAAAACAGCAAAATTCTTAGATGATATTAAGAATCTTGGATATAGAATGGCGTTTAAGGGAGGTTTATCATTTAATTTAAGTGATGTAATTGTTCCTGAACAAAAATCTATACTTATCAGCAAAGCTAACCAAGAAGTTGATGAGGTTGTGATGAATTACCAAATGGGACTTATCACAAACAATGAAAGATATAACCAAATTGTAGATGTTTGGACAAATACTAATAGAGATTTGACTAACGTGGTTATGAAGCAGATTGCAGTAGATAGACAAGGTTTTAACTCTGTATATATGATGCTTGACTCAGGTGCCCGTGGTTCTAAGGAACAGATTCGTCAGCTTTCAGGGATGAGAGGTCTGATGGCAAAACCTCAGAAGTCAGGTTCATCAGGAGGAGAAATTATTGAAAATCCAATTATTTCAAACTTTAAAGAAGGTCTATCAGTACTTGAGTATTTTATTTCTACTCACGGTGCTCGTAAGGGTCTTGCGGATACAGCACTTAAAACAGCTGATGCTGGTTATTTAACTCGTCGTTTGGTCGACGTTGCTCAAGATGTTATAATTTCTGATGAAGATTGTGGAACACTTAGAGGTATTCCAACAACTGCATTGAAGAAGAATGAAGAAATTGTTCAAACACTATTTGAAAGAATACTTGGTAGAGTAACTCAACACGATGTTATTCATCCTCAAACTGGAGAAATACTTGCTTATGCCGGAGATGAATTGACTGAGGAAATTTGTCAAAAGATTGAAGATTCTCCAATTGAAGAAGTTGAAATTCGTTCTGTACTAACTTGTGAATCTAAAAAAGGAGTATGTGCAAAATGTTATGGACGTAACCTTGCTTCAGGCAAAATGGTTCAAAAGGGAGAAGCAGTTGGAGTTATTGCAGCTCAATCAATCGGAGAGCCAGGAACACAGCTTACACTACGTACATTCCACGTTGGGGGGGTTGCAGGTGGTAACATCGGTACTAATTCAAAGATTTTCGCAAAATACGATGGTCTTTTAATTATTGACGAATTGAGATCTGTAAAATCGAAGGGTAGTGAACAAGAGAACTTAAACATAGTAATTGGACGTTCAGCTGAATTCAGAATTATAGACACAAAAACAGACTTAATTCTAATGTCTGGTAATATTCCATATGGAGCAAAACTATACTTCGAAAATAATACTCAAATTAAAAAAGGTGATTTGCTTGTTGAATGGGATGCTTATAATGCTGTTATAATTACAGAGGTCGCAGGAAAGGTTGAATTTGATAATGTAATAGAAGGAACAACATTTAGAATTGAATCAGATGATCAAACTGGTCTTCAAGATAGAGTTATTATCGAATCACGTCAAAAGAGCAAAAATCCTTCTGTTAGAATACTTGATGCAACTACTGGTGAGATTTTAAAGATTTATGACCTTCCAGTTGGAGCTCATATTATGATTGAAGATGGTCAAAAGGTTGAAGCAGGTCAATCGTTAGTAAAGATACCGAGAGCTTTTGGAAAATCTGGTGATATCACGGGAGGTCTTCCAAGGGTAACAGAACTATTTGAAGCAAGAAACCCTTCAGACCCTGCAGTTGTTGCAGAAATCGATGGAGTCGTTTCGTTGAATAAAAAATTGAAAAGAGGTAATAGGGAAATTGTAATAACCAGCAAAACTGGTGAAACAAGGAATTATTTAGTTTCAACTTCAAAACAAATCTTGGCTCAAGAGAATGACTTTGTAAAAGCTGGGTTCCCACTTTGTGAGGGTGCAATAACTCCTGCTGATATTCTTGCAATTAAAGGACCAATGAGGGTTCAGGAATATATTGTTAATGAGGTTCAGGAAGTTTATAGACTTCAAGGTGTGAAAATCAATGATAAGCATTTCGAGGTAATTGTACGTCAAATGATGCGTAAGGTTGAAATTGCTGATCCAGGTGATACTAATTTCTTAGAAGGAGAGATAGCAAATAAGATTGACTTCCATGAAGCAAATGATTTACTATTTGGAATGAAGGTTGTAGAAGATCAAGGAGACAGTGAGAATTATGTAAATGGTCAAATTATCAGTGCGAGAAAGTTAAGAGATGAAAACTCAACTCTTAAACGTAAGGATAAGGTGCAAATTTCTGCTCGTGATGCTCAACCTGCAACTGCAAAACAAATACTTCAAGGTATTACAAGAGCTTCTCTTCAAACTAAGAGTTATTTGTCAGCAGCTTCCTTCCAGGAAACCACAAAAGTATTAACCGAAGCTGCTATTGCTGCAAAGGTTGACTACTTATTAGGATTAAAGGAGAATGTATTAGTAGGACATTTAATTCCAGCTGGTACTGGATTAAAAGAGTATAGGGATTCATTTGTAGCTAATAAACATCAATTACAAGAGTTATCAACTCAATCAACCCCTTCTAAAAGAGGTAGAAAATCTACTAAAGAAGAATAAAACATAAAATAAAATGGAAAATAAAGAAAACAAGATTGATATTGAATTACCTTCGGAAATAGCTCCTGGAGTTTATTCTAATCTACAGCTAATAACTCATTCAAATACAGAGTTTATATTAGATTTTATTCAGATAATGCCTGGAGTTCCTAAAGCGCAAGTGCGTTCAAGAACAATCTTATGTCCTCAACATGCAAAGCGACTTCTATATGCTTTAAAAGAGAATATAGATAGATTTGAGGCTCAAAACGGGATAATTGATGAAAGAGAACAAAACACTCAGTATATTAACCCAATGGGTCAAGCATAAAGGATAATTTATTTTTCTAATATCAAAAAAGGAGATAAGAGATTTAGGTCAATTATCTCCTTTTCATTTATAAGGATTTTTAAAGTCTTTTAAGGTCATTAAACTCCTTAAAAATTGATCAGAAAAAACTATAAATTTTCTCATAGATTCAATTATTTTACTTATCTTTGCAAATATAAGGAAATGAATACGTTATTTCCAGTCAAAATCACAGAATTTTCAAAAACTACATTATGGTAGCTACCATAACGCCCGTGTGGTAGCTACCATAGCACCCTTGTGGTAGGTACCATAACACTACTATGGTAGCTACCATACTGACTTTGTATTCAAAGAAAAATACTTTTAAATCAAGTAATAATTCTTTCTTATTTGATTCCCTTAAATTCTTTCTTGATATAAATTCTCATAGATTACATCCCGTATTATAAAATTCCCTAACTTTGACACTTGAAATTAAACATAGGATAAGAAAGTATTATTATATGTTTTTAAACTCTATAATATTTAATGTTAATAAGTAATAATGATAATTGAAGCTAAAATAATAACTCAACCTATTTCTGGAAAATACATTGAGAGAATTTACGATAACGAAAGTGTTTGGGATTCTCCAAATTGGACATATATTAAGTTTACCAATAATGACTATTCAGATTGGTGTGGTGTTTTTCGAGGTTCACCTATAGATGTAGTGATTTCTGAGTTTAGAAAAATGATTGTAGTCTTAACTTCTGATTATTTATACCATTTAGATTTAGAGGATGGGAAATTGAAAGAAATTGAAAATCACTTACAATATATAAATTTGACACTTGCTCCTAATGGGGATTTTATTATTTCTGATTTTAACTATATAGAAAGATTTACCACAAGTATTAAGTATAAAGAACAAATTATAAGCCCTTTTCTAATGGATTGTATTAAATTTGAAAATTGGGAAAGTTCTAAATTGGAATTTACTTGTTTTATGATTGAGAATAATAGTAGAATATTGACAATGATTTACGATAACGAATTAAATCTAATTAAATATAAGTATGAAATTTAAAGGTACGTTGATAGCTACATCTTTATTATTCTTGATAATTAATACTAGTTATTTTTAGGAGAGAAACCTTGGTGTTATTGCATTTCTATTATATATAATATTTATATTATATTACTTGGCTCTTGTAGTAATGTAAATAAGACATGTTTTTATATTAATTAAGAATATATTTAAACAAAGGCAAAGAGTCAATATAATTTTATTTCAAACTATAATTATGCTCTTAATTCTATTTTTTCCTGCTGGGATAATAAATTTTGAGCAGTTTGAAGGTAGAACAATTTTAATAGCTCAAAATGAAGGAACAGCTAATTGTACTACAACTTTCAAACTTAAAATGGGGAATAAATTTACAGAAAAAAGTATTTGCTTTGGTGTGAATGAAACAAGAGGCAATTATAAACTTATAAAAGATACTATATATTTCTCAGATATTAAGCTGGGAAGAGGGAGAGAAGAGTATTATGAATTTGCGGTTATAAATAAAACTGATGATAAACATATTTTAATAAGGTATAGAAATTCTAATGATACAATAGGGGTGCCAATTACTATTATTAAAAGCAATATATAGAAAGGGTGATATATAATCTATGAATATTACTTTTACTTGAGTGAGGGGTAGTGTTAAATGTTTTCTTGGTAAATACATGCCCATCTTTTGAAGGTGTTTTATTGATGCGATTTCTCTTTTTTATGATTCTTTCTTGATTTATTTTGGGGTTTTAAGTCTGTTGTATTTATTTGTGGGTCTTGAAAAAATGCTTAAAAAGATATAATTTAATTATACCGTATTCTTATATTTCGATTTCTATTATAGAGAAAATCAATGTTTTGATAGGTTTTATTTATTATTGTCCTTTTTTGCTACTTAAAAATCTCAAAATAAAAACTCTAAGGTTTGATTAATTGTCAAATAAAATATATCTTTGCATTTGAAAACTATAGGACTATATCGTTGGTCTTATGAAACGAAAATTTTTGATTAATAATAAATAGGAGGTTTCCAAAATGACAAAAATCAAATCATTGGCCGATTTAAAGGCTATCAAGAAAAGTGTTCAAGAAAAAATTGATACACGCGAAAAAGGAAATGCTGAAGGGTTGGTTCATGTAAGAGTTGCAATGGCAACTTGTGGTATAGCTGCAGGAGCTAAGCAAATTATGGACTTTATGATGGCAGAAACTGATAAAAGAGGACTTAATGTTGTCTTTACTCAAACTGGTTGTATGGGATATTGCCATGCAGAACCAACAATCGAGGTTACCCTTCCAGGCAAGGAACCAATAGTTTATGGTTACGTTGATGTTAAAAAAGCCGATGAAATTATTGAAAAATACATCAAACAAGGCGAATTAGTTGATGGAATTATTCCAGTAAACTACGAAACAATAAATAAATAATTAATACCTATAATTCAATCAACTTTTTTAGGAGGATAAATATATGGCTAAATTCAAAATGCACTTATTAATCTGTGGAGGTACAGGTTGTCATGCATCAAAGAGCCAAGAGATTGCCCAAAACTTAAAGGACATTCTTAAGGACAAAGGTTTAGATAACGAGATTCAGGTGATATTAACAGGATGTTTTGGTTTCTGCGAAAAGGGACCAATCGTTAAGGTTATGCCTGATAATACATTCTATACCGAAGTAAAACCTCAAGATGCAATTGATATCGTTGAGGAACACATAATAAAAGGAAGAAAAGTAACTCGTTTGCTTTATGTAGACCCAGAAAACAAGCAACAAGTTGCTGATTCAAAACATATGGGATTCTATAAAAAACAATTGCGTATTGCTTTACGTAATTGTGGATTTATTGACCCAGAAAATATAGATGAATATATATCTGAAAATGGTTATGCAGCTTTAGCAAAATGCTTGGGTGAAATGAAACCTGAGGATGTTATTAAAGAGATTAAACTTTCAGGGCTAAGAGGTCGTGGAGGTGGTGGTTTCCCAACAGGTTTGAAATGGGAAATTGCAGCAGGCAACCATGCTGACCAGAAATATGTAGTTTGTAATGCTGATGAGGGCGACCCGGGAGCATTTATGGACCGTTCGATATTAGAGGGAGACCCTCACACAATTATCGAAGCAATGGCTATTAATGGTTATGCAATCGGAGCAACCAAAGGGCTTGTATATATCCGTGCAGAATACCCTCTTGCAATTAAACGTTTATTGATTGCATTAGAACAAGCTCGTGCTTACGGACTATTAGGAAAAAACATTTTCGAATCAGGATTTGATTTCGATATAGAATTACGTTATGGTGCAGGAGCATTCGTTTGTGGAGAAGAAACAGCTCTTATTCACTCAATGGAAGGATACCGTGGAGAACCAACATTCAAACCACCATTCCCAGCTCAAGAAGGTTATAACAAAAAACCAACCAACGTAAACAACGTAGAAACCTATGCAAATATTCCAATTATCATCAACAAAGGAGTTGATTGGTTTAATAAAATAGGAACAGAAAAATCAAAGGGAACTAAGGTGTTTGCTTTAGCTGGTCAAATCAATAACGTAGGACTTATTGAGGTTCCAATGGGAATTACACTTAGAGAAGTTATCTACGAAATTGGTGGAGGTATCAAAGGAGGAAGAGAATTTAAGGCAGTTCAAACAGGAGGTCCATCAGGAGGTTGTTTAACACAAAAACACCTTGACACTCCAATTGACTATGATAACTTACTTGCAGTAGGCTCGATGATGGGTTCTGGAGGTATGGTTGTAATGGATGAAACATCTTGTATGGTTGCAATTGCTAAGTTCTACCTTGAATTTACAGTTGAAGAATCATGTGGAAAATGTTCTCCATGTAGAATTGGAAACAAACGTCTTTATGAAATCCTTGAAAAGATTACTAATGGAAACGGCACAATGGAGGATTTAGATATCCTTCGTAACCTTTCAAAAGTAATTAAAGACACAGCATTGTGTGGTCTTGGACAAACATCTCCAAACCCAGTACTTTCAACTATTGAAAACTTTTGGGATGAGTATGTAGAGCACGTTAAGGACAAAAAATGTAAAGCAGGAGTATGTAAATCACTAATGCAATATATAATTGATCCTGTTGCTTGCGTTGGATGTACAGCTTGTGCAAGAGTATGTCCTGTTAATGCAATTCAAGGAGAAAAGAAAATGCCTCACGTAATAAATACAGAATTATGTATCAAGTGCGGAGCATGTATTGAAAAATGTAAATTTGGTGCTATAAGCATTCAATAATTTAGTTTGAACGATATAATTTCAATCGAAAATGGAAATGATAAACATAATAATAGATAATAATCCTGTAAAAGCAGAAAAAGGCGAAACTATATTAAAAGTCGCTCGCAAAGCAGGTATTGATATTCCAACTCTATGTTACTACGAATTAGACGGAGTAAAACTTGAGAACCGTCCAGGTGGTTGCCGTGTTTGTGTTGTAGAAGTAGAGGGAAGAAGAAATTTAGCACCAGCATGTGCTACAGAAGTAACCGAAGGAATGGTTATTCATACTCATAGTCTAAGAGTAGTTAATGCTCGTAGAACAGTGCTTGAGATGATACTTTCTGACCACCCAACAGATTGTTTGATTTGCTCAAAGAGTGGTAATTGTGAGTTGCAAACCCTTTCTCAAACCTTAGGAGTAAGAGAAATCCCTTATCAAGGAGCACAATCAACATACAGAAAAGATACTTCAGAGGCAATTATCCGTGATATTGATAAATGTGTAATGTGTCGTCGTTGTGAAACAGTATGTAATGTTTGGCAATCAGTAGGAGCTCTATCTGCAGTAAACAGAGGTTTTGAAGCAGTAGTTGCAACAGCTTTTGAACAAGACTTAGAAAAGAGTCCATGTACTTATTGCGGTCAATGTATTATGGCATGTCCAGTTGGAGCATTAAGCGAAGTTGATTCAACAAGAAGAGTAATCCAAGCAATATCTGACCCTAAGAAAACAGTAGTAGTACAAACTGCACCAGCTGTGCGTGTAGCCTTAGGAGAAGAGTTCGGATACGAGCCAGGAACTATTGTAACAGGTAAAATGGCTGCAGCACTTAGAAAAATAGGTTTTGATTATATTTTTGATACTGACTTCGCAGCTGACCTTACTATCATGGAAGAAGGAACAGAACTTCTTACACGTATCTCTAAGCATATGGCTGGGGACACTTCGGTAAGACTTCCTATTCTTACTTCATGTTGTCCAGGATGGGTGAATTTCTTTGAAGTAAACTATCCAGATATGTTAGACGTACCTTCAACAGCAAAATCTCCTCAACAAATGTTTGGAGCTGTAGCTAAGAACTATTGGGCACAAAAACTTGGAATTGCAAGAGAAGATATGGTTGTAGTATCAATTATGCCATGTGTCGCTAAGAAGTACGAGTGTTCAAGAGATGAATTTAAAGAAAACGGAAATCCAGATGTTGACTTTGCATTAACAACAAGGGAATTAGCACAATTGATTAAACAATTCAATATTGACTTCAATACCTTAGAAGAAACAGATTTTGATAAACCACTTGGTGAATCAACAGGAGCTGGAGTAATTTTTGGAGCAACTGGAGGAGTAATCGAAGCAGCGACTCGTACAGCATACGAAATCTTTACTAAAAAAACCTTGCCAAAAATCGACTTCACAGAATTAAGAGGATTGGAAGGAGTGAGAAGAGCAACAGTTGATTTTGACGGAACTCCAATCCATATCGGAATTGCACACGGACTTTCTAATGCACGTAAACTATTAGATGAGGTACGTGATGGAAAATCAAACTTCCATGCAATTGAAGTTATGGCATGTCCAGGAGGATGTATTGGAGGAGCAGGTCAACCATTCCACCACGGAGACTTCAGCATAATCGAAAAACGATTTGATGCAATTTACCGTGAGGATGCAGGAAAACCAATCCGTAAATCACACGAGAACCCTCATATTATCGAATTGTACAAAGAGTGGCTAGGTGAGCCATGTGGAGAAATATCACATCACCTATTACATACCCACTATTTTGACAAATCAAAACAAATAGAAGTTGAAGGATAAAAAAAATTAAAGCTATGGCAAAAGTAAAATTAGCGGAAAGCAAGATAAATAAAATCAAGGAAATTTGTGCAAGCTTTGGTAATAAACCAGGCGAAGCAATAAATGTCCTTCATAAAGTACAGGGAGAATTTGGTTATCTTCCAGCAGAAGTACAAGAAGTAATAGCAAAGGAATTGAACGTATCAGTAGCACAAATCTACGGTATAGTAACTTTCTACTCTTTCTTCACTATGCTTCCAAAAGGAGAGTTCCCAATCTCAGTATGTACTGGAACAGCGTGCTATGTACGTGGAGCAGAGAAAGTATTAGATGAATTCAAAAGAGAATTGAAAATAGCTGTAGGTCAAACTACAGAAGACGGTAAATTCTCAATCAACTGCTTGCGTTGCGTAGGAGCATGTGGACTTGCTCCAGTTGTGCTGGTAGGAGAAAAAGTTTACGGACGAGTAACCCCAGACGGAGTAAGAGAAATTCTTAAAGAATATAAGGAGCAATAAACCAATTGCAAACTAATAACAAAAAAGGATACTGATTAATTTCGGTATCCTTTTTTATTTGTCTCAACAGCCTCATTAAGTATTTCTTCCAATTTATTTACAGTAGTTTGCCAACAGTAATTTTCTTTTACAAATCTATTCCCGTTTTCCGCTATTTGAATAGAGAGTTCTTTGTCTTTTATAAGGTTGTTTATATGTCCTGCAAATTCTTTTGGAGCATTTCCAATCAGAATTTCTTTATCTGGAGTAGCTTTTAGTGCATCTCCTGCAAGAGAGGAAGTAATACAAGGTAGATTCATAGCCATTGCTTCTAATAGTTTATTCTGAAGTCCTGTACCAATTAGCATTGGGGCTATAAATATTTTACTTTTTTCATAATACTCCTTCATATCATCTACCCAGCCAGTAATAATTACCATATCGTTTTGTAGTTTAAGTAAAGATTTCTTTGGATTTGCTCCCGCTATTACAACCCTTGCCTGCGGATTCTTTTCCCAAACTAAGGGCATAACTGCCTTGATTAAATACTCAGCGGCTACAACATTTGGTTGATAAGACATCCCCCCAGAAAAGATTATATCATATTCCTTGTTAAACTGCTTTTTATAATTGAAATAAGATTCATCAACTCCATTAGGGATTATCTCTATCTCATTATTTCTTGTGTGTTTGATTTCTTTTCTATCTTCCTCAACAATTATTGTAAGTTTGTCAAATCTATCAAACATCCTCCTTTCTTCTCTTCTTAAAAGTATGGCTTCTATTTTGTAAAGTAAGCTTTTAGGAAAAATACTTTTGGATGCTCTCCTGTCCATATTTGTCGATAATGCGTCCTGGAAGTCCAAAACACAAGGATAATCTTTTGACCAATAGCTTGAGGTTCTTACAAATTGATTATAAATCACATCAGGATTAATTGTTTTGCAGTAGTCTTTAAATTCCTTTATGTTCTTTGGGTGTGTATAGTACCCACATTGGAAAGGTCTTAGCGTAATCATACTCCTAATCATTCCAAGTATTGTATTTTTAGTATTAAATCCAGATACATGAACATCATCAACAATCTTACTAAGTTCTTCTATAATTTGAGTTTTGAATGGACGGTTATTTAAGCAAAACAAGTAAACACTATTATTCTTACTGAGCTCTCTTAGTTGGTAGTAGGCTCTTAGTTTGTCTCCTTTATCAAGAGGGTAGGGCGGTCGTGATAGTACAACTAATATCTTCATAATTCAGTATATAAATCGACTAATTCGTTAGCAATTGAGTTAGTATTATATTTTTCTTTTATTAATTGATAAGCGTTTCTCCCGATTATAGCGGAGAATTCTTTATCTCTTAAACATTTATCAATAGCCAGTGCAAATTCCTCAGGGCTATTAGCTATAACTATATTTTTCTCGTTTTCGTATAAAATTCCTTCGGCGGCTATGGATGTTGCTATAACACATTTACCAATAGACATAGCCTCGATTATCTTTATTCTAATGCCAGAGCCTGAGAGTAAGGGCGTCACCATAATATTCTTCGAGGTCATAAATCTAACACTGTCTGGAACCTCACCGTAAATAAAAATATCCTTTTTCTCTAAGTCTAATAACCAATTAGGCATTGCTCTACCTGCGAAATAAGCTTTGAGCTCAGGAGTTTTCGCTTTAGCTAAATCCCAAACCTCGTCGATAAACCACTTAATGCCTTGTTCGTTAGGAATCCAATTCATCGAGCCAATATGGAAAATACTATTCTCCTCTACTTCTTGGTCATCGATAATATCTGCCTTCTCTATCCCCACAGGAACTCCCTTGCATGGTTTGTTTAAACCGTTTTGAATAAAATAATCCTCATCAACCTTTGTTACAGGATATACCCCATCGAAATTGTTTATCTCTCTCAATTCAAAGTCTTTCAATGTTGTTGCAAGGTGTTTAATATAAAGTTTTTTTATTGGGTTCTTAGTGTTTTGAGCTGTTCTTTCCCAAATTAAATGTTCTACATTAGGAGCTCGCAATACGAGTTTTGCATTAGAATACTTCTTAATAATAGGGATATAGGAAGCAAGGAATACACTTTCAAATTGTATGAAATCAAACTCTTCTTCTCTTAATAAGTTTTTCAGCTTATTACTCATTTCTTTATTAAAAAATCTATGCGCAATATAGCTTTTGTTTTTTAAAAGGCAAATAATCGCATCCAAAGCATTTGCTTTTAAATCAATAGGTATTGTTTCAAAACCTGTGTTTTCAACATAATCCTTAGGCAAATCCTCTACCCTGCAAGGGTGCTTATAAGAATTGAAGGCAATAACCTTAACCTTATGATTATTATTTAATAGACCTATTGTCAAACTATGCATCCCCATCGAGCCTCCATCAATGGGAGGATAAGGAGGTTTATAGCAAAGTTGTAGTATTTTCATTATCTTAATTCTATTGTTTTTTATTAATTATACTTTTAACCCATAAGCCAAGCTTTCGGAAAATTCTTTCCCAGCCCTCAGAGCTCATAATTGCTGAGTCTGAGGTCGCTTTGATTGTAAGGAATAACCCTATTGCAAGAAATACAAAGCTTGATAGCCACATTCCAAAAAAGCTTGTTAAAGATGTTTTAGCAGCATTTTCCCCAATCATACTTAAAATATAATAGAGGATAAAACTTACTACAGAAATTACCACAGGAAGTCCTAATCCTCCTTTTCTAATTATTGCTCCAAGAGGTGCTCCTATAAAGAAGAGGATAAGGCAGGCAAGACTTAGTGTGAATTTTCTATGCCACTCTATTTTATGAGAGGTAATTAAATTCTTATCTGATTCGTTTTTGCTCTTAAGTATCTCAATATCTCCTTTGGCAGTTCGGAATCGTGATGCTATCTTATTATTTATTCTTTTCTTTACTCTATCCTCTAACCCCTCTTTTTTAGAATAGAAGTTTGATTGGATATCTAATTGGCTTTCTTGCAAAATAGTGTCATTATTTATCTTTATCTTCGATTGAACTGATTTGATCATAACATTTTTAAAAGCAAGATTGTCCTTCTCCATTGTGTCTATATTTCTTTGGAGTTGAACAATATTCATAGTCTTATAATGTCCCGAGTATCTGTCCTCATCGGTCTTGGTATATCCAAAATTAGAAATATCGAAACGTATAATCTGTTCTGAGAAATAAAGTCTAAGTAAGGGATTTTTATAGAAATTCTCATTATCACTGCTTTCATCAAACGAATAACCATCATAGAGATGAAAAACAAGAGTATTCCCATTATCCTGACTAAACATCTGACCTCTTTTAGCGTATGTAGTACTAATATTTCCCATATCCTTACTATGGTCGAATATCATTATATCACTAAGATTTTCTCCCTTTGAGTCTTTTGCTCCAACCCTAATCACATAGTTGTCAATATCGGAGAAATACTCATTAGGTCTTATATTAATAGTAGGCTTCTTAGTGTTTATCTCATAGAGAATTGTCCTCATCTTCTTGGTAGCAATAGGGATATAGTTATTCGAGAAGAAGAATGCAAAACCAGAGATAAGAGTTGTGTAAATAATTAAAGGTCTAAGTATCCTCCAAAGCGAAATTCCAGAGGATTTCATCGCAACAAGCTCATATCTTTCCCCAAAATTGCCAAGAGTCATAATTGAAGCTAAAAGAATTGCTAAGGGCAATGCCATTGGGACAAGGGTTGCCGCAATATACCATAGCAATTCCAATATTACCATTGTTTCTAGCCCTTTGCCAATTATTTTATCCAATTGTTTGAATAGGAATTGCAATAACAAAACAAATTCTGCAATAGAAAATGTTAGTAATAAGGGTCCTTGAAAGGATTTTATAACAAGTAAATCGAGTTTCTTCACCTTAGGAATTTAGATTTTGGATAGCAAAATTACTAATAATTCGGCTTTTATTTGTATTTTTGCTCCTAATTAATAACAAATTATAAAGTAAAAGATGAAAAAACTAATGATTCTTACATCAATTGCGTTGTCTTTAATGCTTAGTCCAGAGATAACTAAAGCACAGAAATCACAGAACCCAGACCAAGGGTTTAAATATCTTATCGATGAGTTCGCAGATATTAAAGTTATGCGATATCAAGTTCCCGGTTGGGAAGAATTGACATTACAGCAAAAGGAATATCTATATTATTTATCAGAAGCAGCAAAATGCGGTAGAGATATACTTTGGGATCAGAATTACAAATACAACCTAACAGTTAGAAGAACTCTTGAAAACATATTATCGACCTATAGTGGGAAAAAACAAGGAGAACAATGGGATAAATTTGTTCTTTATACCAAAAGAGTCTTCTTCTCAAATGGAATTCACCACCACTATGCAGAAGATAAGATAATGCCTGAATTTACTAAGGCTTATTTTGGAGATTTAATTGCTAAATCAAATCAAAAAGGATTCCCAACTCTTAAAGGAGAAGCGATTAAGGCTTTTAAACCAAGAGTTGAGGATATTATCTTTAATCCAAATATTGCACCACTGCGTAAGGAAACCGATAAGCAAAAGGATATTATTGCAAATTCATCAGTTAACTTCTACGAAAACCTTACAAGAGCAGAGGTTGAGAACTACTATTCTAAAATCCAAAGTCCAAACCCTCAAAGACCTTGGTCGATAGGGATTAACTCTAAGATAATTAAAGAAAACGGAGAGATAAAAGAAAAGATATATTCATTAAATGGTATGTATAAAGAAGCGATTAAAGAAATAGTTTATTGGTTAGAGAAAGCTAATAAGGTTGCTGAGAATGATGTTCAAAAAGAATATACAAAGCTATTAATAGAGTATTATCGCACTGGGGATTTACAGATATGGGATGATTATAATGTTGCATGGGCAAAGGATACTCAATCTCAAATAGATTTTGTAAATGGATTTATTGAAAACTATGGAGATCCTCTTGGAATGAAATCTACTTGGGAAGCTGTGGTTAACTTCAAGGATTTGGAAGCTACTAAGCGTACAGAGATAATTAGCGAGAATGCACAATGGTTCGAGGATAATTCTCCTGTAGATCCTAATTACAAGAAAAAAGAAGTAAAAGGGGTTAGTGCAAAGGTTATTAATGCAGTAATGTTAGGAGGAGACTGCTATCCAACACCTCCAATTGGGATTAATCTTCCTAATGCAGATTGGATACGCAAAGAATATGGTTCTAAATCCGTAACTATTGCAAACATAAGTTCTGCATACGACAAAGCAGCATTGGAATCTCCAAAAGGAGCATTGCAAGAGTTTGCTTTCGATGAGTTGGAAATAGATAGAGCTAAGAAATACGGAGCCTTAGCAGGGGATTTACATACCGACTTACACGAATGTCTTGGTCATGGTTCAGGACAATTATTAGAGGGTACTTCTCCAGGAGCATTGGCTGACTACTCCTCATCACTTGAAGAAGCAAGAGCTGATTTATTTGCACTTTATTATGTTATGGATCCAATTATGGTTGAATTAGGACTAATCCCAAGCCAGGAAGTTGGAATGGCTGAGTATGATTCTTATATCAGAAATGGACTACTTGTTCAATATGCAAGAATAGAGTTTGGAAAAACAGTAACTCAAGCTCATATGCAAGCAAGAAAACTTATTTCTACCTTTGCTTATGAAAGAGGTAAGGGTGATAATGTAATTGAAAAGATTCAAAAAGGAGGGAAAACCTATTTCAAAATCAATGACCACAATCGTTTAAGAGATATATTCGGAGAGTTATTAGCGATGATTCAAGAGATTAAGTCAACTGGTAATTACGATAAAGGAAAAGAATTAATCGAAACCTATGCAGTAAATATTGACCCAGTCCTTCACCAAGAAATCTTAGATAGATATAAGAAGCTAAACCTAAAACCATACGGAGGATTTGTAAATCCAGAGATTACACCTATTGCAAACAAAAAAGGAAAGGTAATAGATTATAAGGTAAGCTATCCAACAGATTTCTTATTACAACACCTTAAATACGGAAAGAACTATTCATTTTTACCTCACGTAAACTAAGAGTGAAAAGCTAAGAGTGAAAAGTGAAAAACTAAAAGTGATGAGTGAAAAGTGAAGATTGGGTAGTAAATAATTTAAAAAGAGAACAGTAAAATCAAACTGTTCTCTTTTTTTATGCCATAAAATCCCAGCAAAATCAAAGAATAAACTAATAAAGTCAAACATCAAACTATTTAAACTTGATTTAGATGTGCAATTCATGGCATGAATTAGTCAAAATCATGCCATGAAATCATCAACATCATGCCATGATTCCGATAACATCATGGCATGATGTTGAGAACATCATGCCATGATGTTGAGATCGAAGTCCAATAAAAATAGTTTGAAACAAGAATTAGTCAGATTAATGTCCAATATAGATACATTAAATTCAAAGAAAAAATAATTTAATCCTAATTTTAGAGTAGAGAAATAAAAAAAATACCTAATTTTGATTCTTCTAATATGGGTATTCTTCTTAGGGATTTAAAGATATATTAGAAATAGATTAATAATAAAAAGTAAATAACTAATGGATGTTTTGAATGAGAAGAAGGATATAGGTAGAGTTTTTGATTCTATTTCTTTGAGGTATGATTTTCTTAATCATTTGCTTTCTTTAAGTATGGATAAGGCTTGGAGAAGGGCTTGCGTTGGGCTTTTGCCTAAGGAGAATGAAGTAGTTTTGGATTTAGCTACTGGTACTGGAGATTTGGCTATTGAGGTGATTGCTCGCAATAGGGCAGATAGGGTTGTTGGGGTGGATATTTCTTTGGGTATGCTTGCTTTGGCTAAAGAAAAAATTGAGAGATTAGGACTTCAAGATAGGATTGAACTAAAAGAGGGAAGGGCTGATGGGCTTGAATTTGAGGATGATTCTTTCGATGCCGTAACTATTGGGTTTGGGGTTAGGAACTTTATTGAGTTGGATAAGTCTTTAATGGAGATTCAAAGGGTAATGAAAACTAAAGGGAGATTGGTTGTTTTGGAATTTCCTAAGGTTGAAAATAGATTTATTAAATTCGTATTCAATATCTATTTCAAAACTCTTCTGCCATTGATAGGTAATAAGATTTCCAAGCATGGTTATGCCTATAATTATTTAATTGAATCGATAGATAGTTTTCTTAGCTTTAGGGAGTTTGAGGATAAATTAAAGAGTCTTGGGTTTAAGGATGTCTCCTCAAAATCAAAGACTCTTGGTATGGTTAGGATATTTACTTGTAGCAAATAGATTTTATGGTAGGGAGATAACTATATTTACTCCTCCTTGAGTGAAATTAGCATTATTCTCACAGCTGCTTTGGTTTGATGGTCCAAAATTGATAATACTCTTACGCTTTTGAGTGCTTGTGATTTGGTAGTCAAGAATTAAATCTCCAGATTTTATCCAAGGGCAATCTCTATTGTATGCATAATAAGGAAGACCCTCTTCGCTGGAATTAGGATTTCTTGCAAACCATGTCCATGTGCTTTTACTGTCGCTGGCAGTCCCACTCCCAATAATAATATTCCTTGTCTTATCGTCCGAATAATCTAAAGTTTCTAATCCTTGCGTGTAATACGAAGTGCGACTAACAGAATTATAGGTAATAGAACCAAGTGTGGTGTATATGGTTGCAGTATCTATAGTAGAATGGATTGTCATTAGTTTGTCATTATCCCAAGATGTTTTCCCTTTGTTCTGAAACTTAATATTCATATTGGATGCTGCCTCAGCAATAAAATACTTTTTCTCGCTGCCCTCGTAATAAGGAGTTTTGGTTGCGATATAATAATTATTTAGTTCAATATCAATATTTGAAAGAGAATCCTTCCAATAGGAAGATATCTCTGCTCTTATGCTTCCTTTACGAAAACGATTTTGGAAATAAGATAGAGTATCTACTCCAAAATCAACAGTGATTACCATTGGGTAAGTGGTGGTTTGGTTTGGGTCTAATTTTTCTTTAGTTATTATTGCGGAGCTTTGCAATAGCTCTTGTTCATCAACAGCTAATTGTATAATATTATATGCATCAATTATCAACATCTCACCTCTTGCAATCCCTTCCTCAATTTTAAATGAAGCAGAATTAGAATAGGTTTTGTCTGGATTATCTATGGTATTATCTTCCTTACAGGAATTAAAAACGAAGAAAAGTCCTGCTAAAATTAGAGTTTGAATGATATTTATTTTTCTCATAATTCTTTTATTTATTTGGGTTTCCAAGTGCAAAATTAATCTTTTTCTTTAAATAATTTGGCAGTTCCAATAAAAATACCGAAATTTGCACTCCATTTGCAAAGATAATAATATTTTAAATCATAATACGATGGCTAAGGTTTGTGAAATTACTGGTAAGAGAGTAATAACAGGAAATAAGGTTTCCCACTCAAATATTAAAACAAGAAGAAGATTTTATCCAAATCTACAAACTAAGAAGTTTTATATTCCTGAAGAGGATATGTGGGTAACATTAAAGGTGACTGCAGCTGGTATGCGTAATATCAATAAAAATGGTATTATGGCTTGCTTGCAGAATTCTATTGATAAAGGAATTATTAGATTATAGTTTAGAAATAAACTAAATCATTCTCAAAGCCTTCCTCGATGATTTAGAAATTGAGGACGGCTTTTTGCATTAATATTAATCCAATATGCTTTATACATACGATTTTATTCAAAGAGTTCAATATGTTGACACCGACCAAATGGGTGTTATGCATAATAGTAATTACTTTCGTTTCTTTGAAATAGGTAGAAACGAATCGATGAGGAACTTAGGGGTAATGTATAAGGAAGTTGAGCAAAGAGGGATGATGATGCCTATGGTTGAGCAGAAATGTAAATATATACTTCCTGCTTATTATGATGACTTGATTATAATTAGAACAAGTATAGATGAATTACCAAAGGCTAAGTTTATTTTCAATTATAAGTTAATTAGAATAGAGGAAAATAATAAGGAAACAGAGATAGCTTTTGGATATAATATTCTTGCTTTTATTGATAAAGACACTAGGAAACCAAGAAGATGTCCTGAGTGGATATTAGATATTTTAGAGAAAAACTTGGTAATTAAATATTAAGTTGTATCTTTGCAATCCTAAAAATAAATTATTAAATAACTTAACAAGAAAGAGGTATTAATTATGATTATTGTTCCTATTAAAGAAGGCGAAAACATTGAGAGAGCTCTTAAGAAATTAAAGAGAAAATTCGAAAAAACAGGCGTAGTTAGAGAATTACGTTCAAGAAAACAATTTACTAAACCTTCCGTAGTAGCGAGAGAACGTAGATTAAAAGCTATATATGTTCAAAAGCTTCAACAAGAAGCTATGGACAGTTAGTCTTTGCGTTTAAAAATCATAAAAATGAGGCTTGAGATTAATTTTCAAGCCTTTTTTCGTATATTTACATCATGAAAATAGATGAATTCTTAGATTATTTAATAGCACAAAAAGGATTTTCTCCTCATAGTCTTAAAGCCTACTCTTCAGATTTAAAACAATTTGAAAAGTATTTAAGTGAGAGTTATGATATTTATAAGGACTCTGATATTAGTTATGAAATCATACGTTCTTTTTTGGTTTGGCTCAATCAAAATAATATTTCACATAGAACAATCAATAGGAAGATTGCATCCCTTAGGGCTTATTTTCATTTCTTAATCAAGATGAATTATATTGAGAATAATCCTATGATAAAGATATCTTGCTTTAAGGTCAAGAAGCGAACTCCTGTCTTTGTTCAAAGAGAGGAGATACTTAAGATAATCGAGAATCTAAACCAAGACGATATCTTTTCTCTCAACGAAGCCCTTGTTTTTGAAATGCTTTATGCAACAGGTATAAGGCGTTCTGAACTTACCAACCTAAAGGAGGAAGATATTGATTTTGAAAAGAAAGAAGTTAGGGTTTTTGGTAAGCGTAGAAAGGAAAGGATTATTCCTTTGCATGTGGATTTAATTGACAAGCTCAAAAGCTTTATTGAACAAAAAAACTCAATGAACATAAGAGCAGAGAAATTGTTTATAAGTAAAAAGGGGGAAGATATAAGAGCTGAAGAGGTTTATGTGATAGTTAAGAAAATCTTGGCATTTGCCCAGGTTGAAAAACGTTCTCCCCATGTTCTTAGACATTGTTTCGCAACTCATTTACTTGATGAAGGAGCAGATATAATGAATATAAAAGAACTATTGGGGCACTCAAACCTTAATACAACACAAATTTATACGCATAACACAATAGAAAAGCTTAAAAAAGCGTATAAATTATCTCACCCAAGAAGTGAATAGAATGAATTTTTAAACCAAACTAAATTAAAAAGGAGGTTGTATGAACATTAAAATTAATGCTGTAAAGTTTACTCCAGATGTGAAATTGGAAGACTTTATTAATGACAAAGTATCAAAACTTGGTAAATTATCACCAGAAAGTTTAGGCGCTGAGGTTAGCCTTAAGGTCGATAAACCGGAGTCGGAAAACAATAAAATAGTTGAAATTAAATTACTAATAAGAGGAAATGATCATTTTGCTTCAAAGAGAGCAGATAATTTTGAAAAAGGATTAATGGATTGTATAGATGCAATTAAGTCGCAAATAGATAGAGATAAGGGGAAGAAAAAGAATTAGAACTGATAAATTAATTTTGATTTATTTATATTAGGGATGAAGTGAAAATGCTTCATCCCTTTTTTAGTCAAATCTAATACTCTTAATAGGACTAATCTTTGAAATACTTCTTGCAGGAATTAAAAGAGCAAGGAAACAAATAATAATTGTTCCAAGGTTTACAAGCATAACCTGAGAAAAGGAAATCTCAATTGGTACTGAGGTAAGATAATAGCTTTCTTGATCAAGTTTGAATATTTTAAACCTCACTTGTAAATAGCCCAAACCTAAGGCGAAGATATTCCCATAAAGAATCCCTTTAATTATAATATTCAAAGCATTATAAAGAAAAATCTTAATTATGCTTCTATTATTAGCTCCAAGGCTTTTTAAAATACCAATGGTTTGAGTTTTCTCGAATATAATTATCAAAAGAGTTGAGGTAATAGTAATAATAGAAACCAAAATCATTATCAATAGAATTACCACAACATTACTATCTAATAAGTTTAACCAGGAGAAGAGATTTGGTTCTATTTCCTGAATATTAAGTATTGTCTTGTCGTGAGAAGTTGAATTATAAATATATTCAGAGCTTTCCTCTTGTTTGGAGAAGTCCTTTAATAATATCTCATAACCGTGAACCTCATTATCTTTAAGGCTACTAAGAGGTCTTAGCTGGTCGATATTACAGATAATTATCTTTTCGTCATAAAGACTTAACCCTGTTTCGTAAATCCCAATCACTTCCATAGCTCTTGCCCTATAATTATTATCTATATAGAAGTAAATCCTAAGTTTGTCCCCAAGAGAAAGAGATAGTTTATTGGCAATATGCTTGGATATAATAGCTTCATTAATATTCTCCTTGCTTAGAAATCTTCCAGAGAGAAGATAGTTATGGAAGAAATTACTATCATAATTATTATCAATTCCCTTTAGCATTACTCCTTGGAAATCATCCTTGGTTTTAATCAAACCTCCAAGAGAAATAAAAGGATTAATGGATTTAATATTCTCGTGTTTTCTAAGAGTTTTTTCTTCCTCTGGGCTTAGAGAAATGCCATGGGAGTCATAACTATTATAGGATTGGTAGGGAAGGATTTGAACATGGGAGCCAAAGCCAATGATTTTCTCTTTAATCTCTGATTTAAAACCTTGAAGAACCGAAATAGAAGTAATCATTACAGCTACTCCCAAACTAATACTAAGTATAGCAATTATAATTATAGGTCGAGAAAAGGTTTTGCCCTTTTGTTTAGATAGTCTCTTAGAAATAAAGTATTCGAAATTCATATTGCAAATTTAGGACTTTTCTTTGTCTTCTTCCATTAATTCTTTTATATCCTTAAAATTGAATACAAATAGACTTTGAATAAGTATAAAGAAAGCAATTCCAAACAAATTGTCCAAGGTGTCTTCGTTAATCATCGACATTAAAGAGATAAAGAAAAACCCGCTATAAACTAAATTTGAGAATAAGCCTTTCTTAATTCCTGGATAAACCAACCAATAAACAAATAGAATAAAACCCAATACTCCAAAGCAAATCATAACACTTAGGTATTGGTTATGGGCTCTTAGTTTAGAGTCGTAGAGTTCGGAATTTCTTTTAATTAATTCCTTTTCAAAATCCTTAGCAATATCTCCAGTGCCAATCCCAATTATTGGATTATCCTTGATTATTGATAAAGAATTCTTCCAAAGCTCAATTCTTTGAATCTCCGAGAAATTCTTAACCTTTCCATATTTTACAAAAGCATCAATCTGATAGAATAGCTTATAGAGTCTTGGTCTAAGATTAAATCTATGAGTATATACTTTATTAGTAATTCCGTTTTTAATATTCTCAATATCCTTATCACTTAGTTTGTTAAACTTTTCTGCATCCTTAACTGGATGTATAGAATTCATATAACGAACTAAGAAATCAATATAAGCTCCTTCTCCGTTTTGGGTATTTACTCTTTCAAATGCATTTAACCCTGTTCTCTTTTCCCATTCTCTTGTCAATTCACTCATACAGAAATAATGATATACATAGTTTCCGTTTTCTATTGTCTTTAGGTCAAATAAATTATCGTAAGGGTTTCCCTCTGGAGTTGTTTTGCTAAGATTATTATTATAGATAGGATTAGGAGTAAAGTAAAAACTATATTCCTTATATAACCATATACTACTATATGATATAATTATTAGATAGAATAATAGGATAATATAAGATATATATCTTTTTCTATGCTTGAATATATGGTAGGGAATATAAATCAAAGCCATTGAGAAAAGAATAACTATTCCTGTAATTGCTTGTGAAAGGAATAAGTAACCAGCAAACAATAGTATAACGCTTAGAATTGAAATCCTTATTCTTTTTGAAATCCTTTTTTTCTTATAAAAAATATATGTTAGGCTGACTATCCCAAAGCAAAGATTTAGAGCAAAACGAATATGTGATATAGAGAAGATAAGCTTTCTTGTATCAGGATTATCTTGGATTAAATAATTTACACTTCCCCAAAGGACTCCAAAAAGAAGAGCGGAAATATAAAATAAATAAAAGATTTTAATGATTCTCTTATCCAAGGGAGAGATTAGCCCAATAGTTAATGGGATTAATAATAGTGGAATCTTCTTATTAATATCTCCTAATCCATATTTTAAATCTTGGGTCCATAATAAACCTAAAAGATTTAGAATGAAAAATATGCTTAGGATAAGTATAAATACTTTGTTTTGCTTGAAATTCTCAATTAATTCTTTCTTTGGACTTATTATTAATCTAATTATTAGGGCTGTTATCCCCAGATTAATAAGGAATTTTGATAATACAAGTCCTACTCCCAAACAAAGGAAGAGGAAGATATCGAAGAGAAATAAATATCCTTTTTTCTTATTCTGCATAATTATTGGAGATATTAGATTTATTAACGAAATAAACCCAATAAAGTTATATTTAAAAGCCTTTAATTTCTTTATTAATCAAAGAAAAATAATAAACTGATAAGATAATTGTAAAAAAATTCTATCTTTGTAGCTTCAAAAAAAATGAATTATCAATAAACTAACTATTTATGAAGAAATTAGCTGTTATTGCCTTTGGAGGTAATGCACTTTTGAGAAGTGGACAAAAGGGAACTTATAAGGAACAGATTAAGAATGTTACAGAAACATGTGATTCATTGACCAATCTTCTTAAGCAAGATTATAATATTGTAATCGGACATGGAAATGGTCCTCAAGTAGGAAATGTAATGCTTCAACACGAAGCTGGCAAAAAGAAATTTGATATCGAGGCTATGCCAATGGATTTCTGTGTTGCAGAAACTCAAGGTTCAATAGGTTATCTAATCGAATTAGGTTTTAGAAACGTATTTGCAAGAGAGAATATCCAAAGAGGAGTACTTACTCTTCTTACTCAAGTAGTAGTTGATAAGAATGACCCTGCTTTTCAAAATCCTGTAAAACCAGTAGGTCCTTATTATTCAAAGGAAGAGGCAGATGCTTTTGCTCAAGAAACTGGAGCAACATACGCAAAGGATTCAAAAAGCGACAAATATAGAAAGGTTGTTGCTTCTCCAAAACCTCTTAAGGTTACAAATATCGATTTAGTAAAGTCCTTAGCACTTGAAGGAAATGTGGTTGTAACTGTTGGAGGTGGTGGTATTCCTGTTATTGAAGAGGATGGAATAACAGGCGTAGAGGCAGTAATTGACAAGGATTTGGCTTCTGCCCTAACAGCAGTTGAGATAGGAGCTGATGAGTTTTATATACTTACTGATGTTCCAAAGATTTATATTAATTTCCGCAAGCCAGGCGAATTAGCCCTTGATACAATAACCATTAAAGAAGCAGAGGAATACCTTGCACAAGGACATTTTGCAGAAGGCTCAATGGCGCCAAAAGTAAGAGCAGCCCTACATTTCGTAAAGAATGGAGGAAAGGAATGTATAATTACCGAAGCAGGACAATTAGGAAACCCAGACTGCGGAACCAGAATTATTTGGTAGAGGTTTAAAAACTAAACGTGATTTTCTATAATTTAGACCAAAAATAAAATTAGACAATATGGTACATTTGGTTTATTGTGACGACAAGTCAAAAGAATTGGATAAAATACTCTCAGGCTCAAAGACAATGGTTGTTAGAGGAGCCTCTGGAAGAAAGATTCCTCATAGCAGAGTTCATAAAGATGAGATTCTTTACTTTATGCAAAAAGGCACAAAGAAGGTGTCGGCAAAAGCAAGGGTTATAAATGTAGAAAATCACGTTAAACTTATAGATTCAGAGATTGAAGAAAAGCTAAGTAATCCAAAGCTAAATCTTACAGATAAGCAAAAGGAACGCTGGCATAAGAAATGTTTAGTCCTTATTGAGTTCGAAGATGTAGAGAAAATAGAACCAGAATTAGATTTCTTACATCAGAGCAATATGGATGACTGGCTAATAATAGAAAAGATAGAAGATGTC